>ATLU01000083.1_pt1 | contig 37454 bp, 32 predicted proteins | sample 178751 | NCBI WGS metagenome assembly ATLU01 (sample SAMN02211837, study PRJNA209200) | bioreactor metagenome | isolation source: day 23 sample from continuous culture bioreactor inoculated with sediment... | place: Germany: Wadden Sea | collected 2011
ATGAGGATTAATTCAATTGAAGTTCTGTCCAAGCTTAAAGAAAAAATAATCAGATGTGTGGAGATACTATGAAAATAATAGCAGCACTTATGCTGTCACTCTCGCTGTTCACACTCCCAAAACAGGTATCTGCAACGGATATACTGGTTGTTGAGAGTTACCACCAGGAATACTCATGGGATGCCAGTTACAAGAAGGCACTCACAGAGTTGCTGGGAAATAGCTATAGTTTGCAATTCTTTCAGATGGATACCAAGCGATTGCCTGCAACAGAGCATCAGTCTCAGGCAGAAAAGGCGTGGCAGATATATAAAGCAAAAAAGCCAAGACTGGTTATTCTTGGTGATGATAATGCGCTGAAATACTTAGGCCCCAAGCTCGCTAATGAACAGGTGCCTGTTGTCTATCTCGGTATTAATAACAATCCGCGTAGTTATTTCGAGACAGCGCCACGTAATTTTACGGGTGTACTTGAGCGGCCACTGTTTAAACGCTCTATTGCTTCTCTCGCAAAGATACTGAAACCCCGGCCGAAAAAGATATTGGTACTGTTTGATGCGGGCACAACTGCTAAAGCAGCCGTGAATGAAGCTTTCGATGGTGATATTGGCATCACTGTATTTGGTGTGGATGCCAAACTCCGGCTAATCAAGAGTTGGGTGGAGTGGAAAGTGCAGGTGTCCAAGGCGCGGCAGCATGGCTATGACGCGATCATAATGGGTCTCTATCACACAATCACTGATCTCGATGGCAAGAATGTGCCTGCGGATGCCGTTATGACCTGGACGGTAGAGAACAGCAAGATTCCTCTCTTCTCTTTCTGGGATTTCAGTGTAGGCAAGGGTAAGGCACTCGGTGGTCTGGTGCTGAGTGGAGAAGAACAAGGACGTCTTGCCGGTACTATTGCCATCCAGATAATGAATGGTGCTAATCCAGAAAAAATTTATCCCAAAACTGCTGAGCAGGGACGTTATCTGTTCAGTAAAAGTATGCTGGACCACTATGGTTTGGTGTTACCAAATTCAATCAATAAGATCAGTACGCTGATTGATTAACAGCGGTTCGCTTTGAGGAATTAATTATGAAAAAAGGTTCTGTATTTATGAGCATGCGGTTGATTATATCCGTATCACTGCTGGTGTTTGGCGTGTTGGCAGGCTATCTAGCCATTCACTACGTTGATGCTCGCAATGAGTTGACTGCCAATCTAACCCATGTTGCTGAATCCACTGCTAATCGACTGGCAAAACAGCTTGCGGCCCCCCTTTGGTCAATTAATGAACAGCAAGTGAATGCCAGTATCAATTCGGAAATGTCGCAAAATGAACTATCTGCTATTGAAGTGATTGATCCATTAAATAAACGGGTACTGTTCCAGAAAGTGAGAGAGTCAGGTCGGTCCAGTTTCTCGGTGAGGGAACGTGATGCTGTTGTAGTGAGTAAGGAGATTACTACAGATGCGGGTGAGCACATCGGTACAGCCGTGGTACACATATCATTACCTTTCCTAAAAGCGCGGCTGATGTCTGAAATGAGCGGGCGTGCGACTGAGTTGAGTATTCTTGGTTTGATCCTTGTTCTAGCCTATATCTTAATTCTGCAAATTTTCTTAATTCAACCGCTGAAGCGTGCCGCTCAAGCTGTAAGATCAACATCTGCGAATGAGTTAACTGACCTTATACAGTCAAATCAAAGTGGCGAATTGGGTGATCTTCTAAACGCAATGGACGACTTTCAGAAAAGGCTCAGGATGGCCCACAACCATAACGGACGTTGATATGTTGAATATGTTATCCATTAAGCAAAAGCTGATTCTGGTGATTATCCTGACGCTATTGGGTATAGCCGTCCAGGGTGTGGTGACATTCAGTGTACTGGATGACATGAACAGGGCCTCGAAAAGGCTAGAGGCATCACAGCAGGCAGGACAGGTTATCGCAAATATGCAAGCTAGAACCCTAACGCTTACGTTACAGAAACAAGGTGTTAATGCCAGCACAGCAGGCCATTATTATGAGGATTTGAACCATCAGCAGCGTATTCAGAATCAACAGATAGAACAGGTATCAACCTCGATTGAATCTGCGGAGCTGGATGAAAAGTTGAACAATCTGCAAAACCAGCTAGCCGACTATGTTTCTCTTCTGCTCGATTGGTATGAGATCAAATTGGAGCTGGGAGTTGATGAAACATCTGGTTTACAGGGGGGTGTTCGAGAAAGAGCCGTGGCAGCAGAAGCGTTGGTTAAAGGCTTTTCAGAGATGGAGCGAACCTTGGCCAAGGTGATAGAGGCTGAGAAAGACAGTCTGGTATCAACACAAGCGGTTGATGGCACGCTCTTCGATCAGGCGCTGGACGAACTCAAGGCGTTGATTATTGAACTTGAGTTTGAAGAGACCTTTATGCCAGCGATCGATGCCTATGCTCAGTCCTACAGGCCGGCACTGGAAAGCTATTTAAAGTTAAAGGATGTTGACAATTCACTACTTGCCAAACTTCCTGTGATTGAACGGACAGTAACAGATGTAGCGGGTTTCATTACTGATGAATTGCTTGCAGAGGCCCGACACACGTCCGATAGTGTCAGCAGTCAGGCGCGCTATACGCTTGTGATAGCCGCCACTATTACGGCTGTTTTATTAGTGGCACTTCTATTTGCCATTGGAAAAATAATTACTGGCGGTCTTTCAGCAACTGTTAATCTGCTTGCGCGAATTGCAGAGGGGGATTTAACAGCCAGAGTATCAGGCTATGATGCCAATCGTGACGAATTTGGCCGACTGGTTCGTGCCGCAAATAGCATGGCTGAGCGCTTGGGGCAAGTCGTCCATAAGGCGGATGATGCCAGTATCGAGATGGCAGGTGTCTCAAAGATATTATCTGGGTCAACTGAAAGACTGGTTTCTGTCAATCAGCAGATTACCAATCAAACCCATCAAGTGGCTGTGGCATCTGAAGAGATGAGCGTAACGGCTAATGAAGTAGCAAGAACCGTCAATGATCTGAATCGTGCCGCCAAGAAGACGTCGAGTGCCGGTGACGACAGCACCCGTCTGGTGGCTCGAACAGAAGAGGCTATCCAGGATATCTCAAAAGTGGTAAATGGTGCGGCAGAGATGGTTAACGCGCTGGGTGATCGATCAAACCAAATCGGTATGGTTGTGGATGTTATCAATGAGATTGCAGAACAGACCAATCTGCTCGCCCTGAATGCCGCGATTGAAGCGGCCCGTGCTGGTGATGCAGGACGAGGATTTGCAGTAGTAGCTGACGAGGTGAGAAATCTTGCCACCAAGACAGTGCAGGCAACAACCCAGATCACCACAGCTGTGGAAGAGATACAGCGTGGTAGCCGTGATGCAATGGAAGCGATGGATCTTGGTCAACAAGCCGCTGCCTGTGGCGTGACGCTGGGTGAGGAGGCGAAAGGTTCCATGGAAGAGATCAGGGTGCAAACGGCAAAAGCATCTGAGCGAACGGAACAGATAGCAACAGCTATTGAGCAGATGAGTGCCACCATTAGAGAGATCAGTCGTAGTATTGAACAGGTGGCCGCTGAAGTGAGTGATAGCCAGAGTGCGGCCAGTGAAATTGCGCAGACTACCTGCTCAGTTGCTGAAAAGGCTGAAACACTGCGGGAAGTGACAGGTCAGTTTAAAACCTGATAATTACCGCGCAAACCTAAGCGTACTTACCGCTGGTCTTCCAGCGGCAAAGCATTGATACTACACGCCTTGTAAAGATCAACGGTAAGGTCCCGCCCCACATGCAACAGATATTCAGTATCATCTTCCCCATTTTTGCCATTGTCTTGGTGGGCTACCTTTATGGGCGTCGGCATGCCCCCGATATGGCAGCGGCTAATCAGCTTAATCTGGATATCTTTGTTCCTGCACTCATCTTCCATGTTTTATCGAAAAAGAGTTTTGAATTGGCGGCCTATCAAGAGTTGGCACTGGCGGCACTGATCATAGTAATGGGTTCGGGTGTGTTGGCCTGGGGCGTGGCTCGCCTGATGAAGTTTGAGACCAAGACCTTTGTGCCCCCCATGATGTTCTCAAACTCGGGTAATATGGGTCTTCCGCTGGCACTGTTTGCCTTTGGTGAGGCTGCGTTACCCGCTGCTGTGGTTTTGTTCATTGTTGAGAATACCCTGCACTTCAGCGTGGGCATGAAGATGATGGATTCCAGAACATCCATGCTCGGTATTTTACGTATCCCGATGGTGATCGCGACGATTGCCGGTATTGCCTTCAGCCTCACCGGTTGGGTGTTACCCAGTGTCGTCTCTGTCTCTATTGAAATGGTAGGGCAGGTGGCTATTCCGTTGATGCTCTTTTCATTGGGAGTTCGCCTGACGGGGATTGATCTGCGGGATTGGCGTATCGGTGTGGTTGGTGCCATCGTCTGTCCGGCGACCGGGTTGATTATTGCGTTAATGATCACCCCGTTTCTTGATCTGCCCCCTCTGCAGTATGGTCAGTTACTCATCTTCAGTGTGTTGCCGCCGGCTGTCCTGAATTTCATGATTGCAGAAAAATACAATCAAGAGCCGCGTAAAGTGGCCTCCATCGTCATGATGGGTAACCTGGGCAGTGTGGTGGTTCTTCCATTGGCACTGGCCTATATACTGGCCCAGAACGGGTTGTAATGATCATCAGGGTTAATCAGCTCTACTGTTTGAGGTGTAGTTGTTATAACCTGACCGGGTAGATCTGATAGGATACGGCTATGAAAAAGCTAAAAAACGAAAAAGAGCTGCTCAAAGAGGCACTTCGTGTCGGCATGATCTATGCGGAAAAGCGGGGAGCGGCGGAGTTTGAGAAGACGGATTCTCAACAACTAAAAGTAGAGTATGTCTATAAATTATTGGTTCATGACAAAGTCATACAGCCACTTGCAAAGGATCAGCTGAGTGATGCAAGTATGCGGCACAAGCTGGCTATCTGGATTTCCCATCAGCTCCCTGCTGATCACCCACTTAACAAGTAGTGCCGTCAGGAGTCTGCGCCGAAAGCCGAACTCACTTCCTACGTAGTGGACGCTGTGATTGCCCTACCTGAAATGGGGGAGATCAGGCACGTAATAATTTGTATTATTCTCCCCGTAAGTTAAATAAGACCGAACTCGGTTTCTATTGCCCATTCCCATACCCCTTTAGATACTGCAGGTAACACTATGGAATATTCTCAGCTAGGTAGCAGTGGCTTATCTGTTTCACGACTCTGTCTTGGCAGTATGACCTGGGGTACCCAAAACACTCAGCGGGATGCCAACACCCAAATAGAGTATGCACTGGCTCAAGGCGTCAATTATATTGACACTGCTGAGATGTATGCGGTACCACCCACCAAAAAGACCTATGGCTCAACAGAGAAGATCATTGGTAACTGGATTGCGGCAAACAGTACGAGGCGGAATGAGTTTGTACTGGCTACCAAGATTACCGGGAATGGGCTTGGCTATATACGTAACGGCGGCGACATCACGGCTGAAGCGATTTTTACCTCAGTAGAAGGATCGCTGCAGCGTTTGCAGACGAACACTATTGATCTCTACCAGTTGCATTGGCCAAATCGTACATCGCCCCATTTCGCCAAGCACCATCCGGGAACCCTGAAGTTTACCGATGTCGATGCGGCTGTCCACAGCAACCAGATGCTTGAGATACTGCAGGCCCTCGATGAGTGTGTAAAGGCCGGAAAGATACGCCACTTCGGTCTGTCCGATGATACCCCCTGGGGAATTAACGAATATATTCGATTGAGTGAGCAGCACAACTTGGTCAGGGTAACCTCGATTCAGAATGAATTCAGCCTGCTGCACACCAAAGATTGGCCCTATTTGATCGAAAACTGTGTCAATGCGGATATAGCTTATTTGCCCTGGTCACCACTGGCAGGTGGGGCTTTGACAGGCAAGTATATCGACGGTGCGCGCCCTGATGGATGTCGCTGGAGCAAGCTGCAACGCAATGGCCTGTTTCGTGATACGGAACAGACAAATGCAGCCATTAAGGCCTATAACGAGGTGGCCCAAAAGCACGGACTGACCCCGGCGCAATTGGCGCTGGCCTGGTGCAATCAAGTTGATGGGGTTACTTCGACCATTATTGGCGCCACGTCGATGGCGCAGTTGAAGGAAGATTTTTCGGCCTTTCAGCTGATATTGAATGAGGCTGTTCTTGACGATATTGCATCGGTGCATCGTCAGTACCCCATGCCGTTTTAAATTCAATTCTCTGTTCTGGAAAATAGGGACGAAGCCAGATCAGACTAGGGTAAAGCCCTGTATTTTATAGGGTCTAGCGCACGACAGACTGCAACAAGTGGCCTTAACCGGTATACTATAACGTCAAGTTCTCTACGAGTTATCGTCATGCAATCGGCTCCCAATCTATTCTCTCATCGCCAGTACTGGGCCAAGCGATTTGGTACCGCCCCGGTCCTCCCTATGTCCAGAGAAGAGATGGATGAGCTGGGCTGGGACAGCTGTGACGTGATCCTGGTGACCGGCGATGCCTATGTAGACCACCCCAGTTTTGGTATGGCACTGATTGGTCGATTGCTTGAGTCACACGGGTTTCGGGTTGGGATCATCTCACAGCCTGATTGGCGTTCGCCTGATGACTTCCAGCGACTGGGGAAGCCTAATCTCTATTTCGGTATTACGGCCGGCAATATGGATTCGATGGTTAATCGGTACACGGCCGATCGAAAGATTCGTTCCAATGATGCCTATACGCCGGATGGGGAGGGTGGAAAACGCCCGGATCGTTCCGTGGTGGTGTACGCACAACGTGCCCGCGAGGCCTTTAAAGGGGTACCCATCATCATCGGAGGGATTGAGGCGAGCCTGCGAAGAATTGCCCATTACGATTACTGGTCAGACAAGGTAAGGCGTTCCATTCTTCCCGATTCCAAGGCAGACCTGCTGTTATTCGGTAATGCCGAGCGGGCGATTGTGGAAGTGACCCATCGGTTAGCCCAGGGCGAAGTGATTGGTGATATCACCGATATTCGGGGTACCGGCTTTATGCGTCAGGGCTTGCCAGAAGGCTGGCTTGTGATTGACTCCAGTGAAGTGGATGAGCCTGGCAAGGTTGATCCCAAGCCATCACCTTACCAAGCTGAGCCTGAGTGTGATGCAAAATCGGAGGAAGGCACCACAGAAGCGAAAGTTGTCACCTTTCATCAGCGTCCAAAAAAATCAGATCGCTCCCATGCCGTGGTACGTATCCCCTCCTATGATCAGGTTCTGGCCGATCCGGTGCTGTATGCCCATGCCTCGCGTGTCTTTCACCTGGAGACCAATCCGGGCAATGCCAGAGCACTGATTCAGCAGCATGGAAAGCGCGATGTCTGGTTAAACCCACCACCCATCCCCCTGGAAACAGATGAGATGGATCGGCTCTACGAGTTTCCCTATACCCGAAAACCCCATCCCGCATACGGTGAGGCAAAGAACCCTGCCTGGGAGATGATTCGTTTTTCCATTCCCATCATGCGCGGCTGTTTTGGCGGTTGTACCTTCTGTTCGATTACAGAACATGAGGGGCGAATTATTCAGAATCGTTCTCATGACTCGGTGATTCGAGAGATAGAGACCATACGTGATACCGTCCCTGAATTTACCGGGACGATTTCTGACCTGGGTGGCCCCACCTCCAACATGTACAAGATGCGTTGTGAGAGTGAAAAGATTGAATCGGCCTGTCGTCGGCTCTCTTGTGTGTTCCCTGATGTCTGCAAACACATGCAGACCGATCACAGTTCATTAACACTGCTTTATCGTAAGGCGAGGGCGGTGAAAGGGGTCAAGCGAGTGTTGATCGCCTCTGGCCTGCGTTATGACCTGGCGGTTCGTGATCCGGAATATATCAAGGAGTTGGTGACACATCATGTGGGCGGCTATCTGAAGATTGCGCCAGAGCATACTGAAGAGGGTCCGTTGGACAAGATGATGAAGCCGGGTATTGGTACCTATGATCGCTTCAAAAAGCTGTTTGAAAAGTATTCAAAAGAGGCAGGAAAAGAGCAGTACCTGATTCCCTATTTCATCGCGGCCCATCCTGGTACCTCTGATAAGGACATGTTGCAACTGGCACTCTGGTTGAAAGGCAATGACTTCAGGTTGGATCAGGTACAGGCCTTTCTGCCAACACCTCTGGCCATTGCCTCGGCGATGTACCACACCCAACGGAATCCACTGAAAAAAATAAAGCGTGGATCTGAGCAGGTTGCCATACCAAAAGGTGGACGGCAGCGTCGTATTCATAAAGCCTTTTTACGTTATCATGATCCGGAAAACTGGCCCTTGTTACGCGAGGCGCTGAAGCAGATGGGCAGAGCCGATCTGATTGGTAACGGCAAACGTCATCTGGTGCCTGCGTGGCAGCCTGCCGGAACCGGTGCCGGTGCACGAGGTGGCAAGTCGACCGCTAAGCCGACGCGTCGAACGTTCGTTCGTCAAGGCAAGTCCACCAAGCCCGCCTCACGTTCAGCGACTGGTCAACGCAAGGGATCCAAGCGCAAGTAGTTGAGTTAAGGCTTAAGTCTTTTTTCATGGTCTGAATGGTTGATGTGAAGTTGTTGGGCTTCGTTGTACTCAGCACCAACCTGCCGGTGTGGTTAAGTCATAGTGCCGCCCCGCCCGTTTGAATTAAAAACGATACTCGATTGAATCTCGATGTTAGTGAATAATAGAGTCACGTTATCAATACAGGTACAGTTTAAAATTCAAATATGAACAGACGACTATTTATACTGTTTTTCACGCTATTTGTTGCATCATTGACTGTCCAGGCAGAAAGCATCGGCTGTGTATCGACGGTTTTTAAGCTGATTGGGCCTAATGATAAAATATGTATTGACTCTTTTAATGACCCAGCGGTGGATGGTGTGGTTTGTCACGTCAGTCGGGCTAAAACAGGAGGTGTTTCTGGCGCGATAGGTTTAGCTGAGGATACCTCTGACGCCTCCATCGCTTGTCGGCAGATTGGCCCCATTACTATAAGGAAAGAGATCAAGGATGGCGAAAGTGTCTTTAAAGAGAGTCGCTCCTGGCTATTCAAAAAGCTCCAGGTTGTTCGCTTTTATGATAAACCCAATAACACGCTTATCTATCTGACCTATTCTGATCGGGTTATTGAAGGCTCACCCAAGAATTCAATTTCAACGGTGCCGATTATGCCGTGGGCTCAGTAATAGGTAGGAAAAGTAATTTGCAGAAATACTCGTTGTAGGCCGGGAAGAACGGAATAGTACCCACCCCAGCCAAATAACTGATTCGCTTTGCTCAGTATTTACCCATATCAAGTCTGTGCTCTGCGAGTACCATGCTGTCCGCTACAGCTTTTACTGTGACGTAATATCTGTGACGTTGACCACCTGAGCAGGGTGGCATATAGACAGCCGCCGTATCCCATCTTGGTTTTGCAAAGCAGCCACTTTAAAAAATAATTGTGGAGGTCAAAGTGTGTCCGGTACAGAGGGAACAATGTCTTCATTTTGTTGCCAGCTGGCCAGATTATTTGGCAGCCATATTCCCAAAACGGCGGCTTATCATTCAACCTGGATGGTAACTAAACACAAAATAGTTGAATTGCTGCACAGCACCTGATGGCGTGGTGTGGGCTTCTTGTTCTATGTGCTTGAGTTTGAACAGCGGGCCAAGTTCGATAGTGATGCGCTGAGCATCATACTGCACGATATCCAGATTGCTGCATTGTTTTGGGCCTTCAGGTGAAAAGGCGGCGAGGATGAGTGTGCCTTCCGGGGCGAGGGTGTTTTTCAGGTTGCGGATATACGCGTCCCGGTCACGGGCCTGGGTGAGGAAATGGAATACGGCGCGGTCATGCCAGAGCTGTACAGGGTGGCCAAGCTTGAACGCCGTAGCATCCGCTGTCAGCCATTCGATTTGTTCGGCGTTATCGCCCAGTCGCTGTTGGCTAACATCTAGTGCTGCCTGTGCGATGTCGAGTACGGTTATCTGCTGATAGCCGGCCTGTAATAGATGGTCCACCAGTCGGGAGGCGCCACCACCGACATCAATAATCGGCTGATTTTTTGTTAGACCTGTATTGGTGATAAGTGCTAATGAACGGGTTGGTTCGGGTTGAAACCAACTTACATCATTGGGTGATTTGGTACTGTAGATCTTTTCCCAGTGTGCCTTGCGATCATCACTGTTTTGATTATTCTGCTGTCGGTTCATTCTGAGGCTACCTAAGTGTTATCTGGTTCTTCAGCGCCTTCAAACGAGTAGGGGAAGGCACTGCGCGAGTTTTCATCAATACTAATCCGTCTTGAGAGTGGCGGGAAGGCGCGTTGTGGGCAGTCGCGTCGTTCGCAGACACGGCAACTGACGCCGATTGGCTCTACGGCTGCACTGTCATCCAAATTAAGTCCTGTTGAGTAGATCAGTTTGTCAGCATGCTTGATTTCACAGCCCAATCCAATAGAGAATTTGCGCTGGGGGTTCAGGTAACTGGTGCCACTTTCATGCACGGTTCTCGCGAGACAGAGGTAGGTCTTGCCATCAGGCATACGGGCGAGTTGTCTGAGGATGGTGCCGGGTGAAGAAAAGGCTTCGTGAACATTCCATAGTGGGCAGACACCTCCCAGACGCGCAAAGTGAAAGCTGGTGGCACTCTGGCGTTTTGAAATATTTCCGGCCAGGTCTACTCGAACGAAATAGAAGGGTACTCCTTTGTTGCCCGGTCGTTGCATGGTACTGAGTCGGTGACAGACTTGCTCGAAGCTGGTGCCATAGAGTCCACTTAGGCAGCCGATGTCATAACGCAGACGTTTTGCGTTGGTGAGAAACTGTGAATAGGGCATTAGCAGGGCACCGGCAAAGTAGTTTGCAAGGCCTACCCGGCAGATCGCCTGAGCCTGTGTGCTAACCAGTTCGGCATCTTCCAGTTCGCGGTTGATTAACTCCGGGAAAACCAGCAGTGCGATCTGATGGGCAATATGAAATGCCCGCCGTGCTGGTGATGAGGGCTTGGTGACATAAAGAATCTTGTTTTCGGAATCAAATTTTTTCTGTATGGAGCGATTCTCTTCGAAGCTGTTTAGCCTTACTTCTATTTGGTAGTTCTGTTTCAGGAAATCGGTCAGCCCCTGTTCCAGGTCATCTATGGAGAATTCCTGTTTGATGAAGAGTGTTTCGGCGGCATGATCCAGTGATTCAATATGGTTGTTTCGACGGTAGAAAAAGTCTCGCACCTCTTCATATGGAAACTGGGCACCATGGAGCGCTTTGATGCGCTCTTCACCGGCAATGGATTCGGAGAGCGTCTGATGATCTACCTGCAGTCGTTGATAGGCACGGAACAGTTGCAAGAAGCGGTCAGCCAGCCGGGGTGAGGTTGAGACCACCTCCCGTAGCTCATGGATGGGGATATCGGCACCACGGAATAGTGGGTCATTGAGCGATTCTCTAAGTTGGTTGGCGCGTCGGTCTTCATCCTCTGCCCAGTCGGTAAAATCGATGTTCAGTGCCAACTCAAGCTTGGTCAATATGCGCTTGTTAAGTGGTCGCGCGTCGTTCTCTATCTGATTCAGATAACTGGGGGATATGGCCATTTTTTCGGCGAGTGAGGCCTGTGTCAGACCCCTTCGATCTCTCAGTTTTCGGATTCGACTACCCAGGTTTGTCAGCTTTGTCATGGAACAGGCACTCTCCGAATATGCTTATTTGCAAATATACTCGCATAAAACTACTGTTTAAACAGCATCTTATGGGATAATTATTAAATTGGCAACATGGCTTTGAAATATTTGCAATAGGCGTATTTTGTTATCTTATTGAGCCTGAAACTTCTCACAACACTGGTATACTGAGAAGTTGTTCCATTCTTACGAATTATTTAGGATCGAGGACGATCAAACATGCGTTATGTGAGTACCCGTGGTGGCATAGAGCCGGTTTCCTTTTCTCAAGCGGTAATGATGGGCCTGGCGACCGATGGTGGCCTGCTGTTACCGGAGTCGTTTCCACAGATCGATGAGAATACGCTAAAACAGTGGGCTGGACTCTCTTTTAAAGAGCTGGCTGTTGAGGTGATGTTCCCGTTTGTTGGTGAGGATGTCTCACGACAGGAGCTGATTGATCTGGTTGAGCGCTCATATGCCAGCTTTAACCACCCTGAGGTGACCCCTGTTATTGAAAAGGGGCAACTCAAGATCCTGGAACTGTTTCATGGGCCAACTGCGGCATTCAAGGATGTGGCACTACAGTTCCTCGGTAATCTGTTTGAACTGTTGCTGGAGCGCAGTGGTGGCCGCTTGAATATTCTTGGTGCGACCTCCGGTGATACGGGCTCTGCCGCAATCTACGGTGTGCGTGGTCAGGAGCGGATTGACATCTTCATACTGCATCCCAAGGGTCGTGTATCGCCGATTCAGGAGCGTCAGATGACCACGGTGCTGGATGCCAATGTACATAACATTGCCATCAACGGGACCTTTGATGATGGTCAGCGAATTGTAAAAGAGCTGTTTAACGACCTCGATTTTAAATCCGAATACAGTCTGGGTGCCGTCAACTCCATCAACTGGGCGCGTATCCTGGCACAGGTGGTCTACTATTTTTATGCTTGGGGAAGGGTGAGTTCAGGTGATGTGAAGCAGAGGGTTACCTTCTCTGTTCCGACGGGAAATTTTGGTGACATTTTTGCCGGCTATGTGGCACTGCGAATGGGCCTCCCGGTTGAACGCCTGATCCTTGCTACCAATCGAAACGACATCCTCAGTCGCTTCGTGCACAGTGGTGTCTATTCGACAGGTGCAGTTCACCCGACCATCAGTCCGTCAATGGATATCCAGATATCATCCAACTTTGAACGCTATCTCTACTTCCTGATGGATGAGGATCCTGTGCAAGTGAAAGCATTGATGGATCAGATGAGCCAGGAGGGCAGGCTGGAAGTGCCCGAAGAGAAACTGGTTGAGGTGAATCGTCTGTTTTATGCCGCTGCCGTGAGCGAAGATGAGACCCAGCTGCAGATCAGGGAAACCTATGAGCAGACCGGGTATATTCTTGATCCGCATACCGCCGTAGGCGTGCATGCGGCCAAAGCTTTTCCCGGTGCAGTTTGTCTCGCGACCGCTCATCCTGCCAAATTTGGTGCTGCTGTTAAGGATGCGATAGGCGTAGAGTCTGAACCACCACTATCACTCCAGGGATTGATGGAGAAGGAGACCCGTTGTGCCGTATTGGATGCCGATGCAGCGGTGATCAAGGATTTTATGAAGAGCACACTTGCCAACTGAGGCAGAGTTCATTAGAAAGGTACCTACCGATCGGCCGTTTGTTCGGCCGATCTTTTTTTGTGGACAGTAACACCTGACAGACAAGCGAAGAGAACCATGGCTACAGAGTCCAGAACAATCAAAATAGTTGATACTACACTGCGGGATGGTGAACAGACCCAGGGGGTCTCATTTTCCCCGGAAGAGAAGTTGAACATTGCCAAGGCACTACTGGAGCTGCTTAAGGTTGACCGTATTGAAGTGGCCTCTGCCCGTATTTCTGAAGGTGAGAAGGCTGCGGTTGCCGAGATTATCAACTGGGCGGAAACGGTAGGTTTGGCGGATCGGGTTGAAGTCCTGGGTTTTGTCGATTTTAAACGCAGTGTCGACTGGATTCGAGAAGCGGGTGGTCGTGTTATCAATTTGCTGGCTAAGGGTAGCGAGAATCATTGTGTTAATCAGTTGAAAAAAACCCTGATCCAGCATGTGGGTGATATTAAAAAGACTATTAACTATGCCCATAAACAAGGTTTGAAAGTTAATGTCTATCTGGAAGATTGGTCAAATGGCTACCGGGATAATCCTGAATATGTATACGACCTGATGGGTCGGCTACAGGACTTAGGTATTGAGCATTTCATGCTGCCGGATACACTGGGTGTACTGACTCCTGATGAGGTGTTCAGTGATCTACAAGACATGATTAAGCGTTTTCCCCATTGTCAGTTTGATTTTCATCCTCACAATGATTATGGCTTGGGTACGGCCAATGCAGTGATGGCGGTGAAGGCCGGAATTACTTCTGTACATTGCACCTTGAACTGTCTGGGTGAGCGGGCTGGCAATGCCTCATTGGCCGAGGTTGCAGTAAATCTGAAAGATCAGATGGGTATAAAGTTGTCGATTAAAGAGTCGCATCTGGTGTTACTGAGTCAGATGGTTGAAAACTTCTCGGGTAAGCGTGTGTCTGATAATGCACCTATTATTGGTGCCGATGTGTTTACCCAGACCAGTGGCATTCATGCTGACGGGGACAAGAAAGGTGGTCTTTATCAAACTGCACTGACACCGGAGCGGTTCTCCCGCCGTCGCAGTTATGCACTGGGCAAGATGAGCGGGAAGGCCTCGCTTCAGAAAAACCTGGAGAAGATGGATATTTCACTCTCTCCTGAAAATATGGAAAAGGTTCTCAAGCGGGTTGTCGAGCTGGGCGATGAGAAAAAAGCGATCACATCAGATGATCTGCCCTTTATCATTGCAGAGGTTCTGGAGAGCAAGGATTACCATCATATTGAATTGATCAACTGTTCAATTACTTCTGGGCTTGACCTTGAGTCAACTGCCAGTATCAGGGTAATGATACTGGGTGAGGAGATTCGCTCGGCAGGGATTGGTAATGGTGGTTTTGATGCCTTCATGAATGCGGTTGGAAAGGTACTTAAGAAATTTGATGTGGCGCTACCAAAACTGGTGGATTTTGAAGTGCGTATCCCTCGTGGTGGAAAAACCAATGCACTGACCGAGGCGACCATTTCCTGGGATATGGATGGACGTCGTTACAATACCCGCGGCATTCATTCCAATCAGGTTTTCGCAGCGATTAATGCCACCATGCGTATGCTGAATATCCTGCTGCACCGATTGGAAAAGCGCAGGCAGTAGTTAAATAACAAAACTAGCCAGGTCTGTTCATCAGACTGGGCATGAGAGGATGTGATGAAAGAGTCAGTTAAAGAGTACTACGGTAAGATTCTGCAACATTCAAACGATCTGCAGACCAATGCCTGCTGTACGGCGGACTCCAGCACTCCGGATTTTCTCAAGCAGGCTATGAGCAACATTCATGATGAGGTAGCTGCCCGTTATTACGGCTGTGGTCTGGTTCGCCCTGAAGTATTGGAAGGGATGCGAATTCTCGATTTGGGCAGTGGTTCAGGTCGCGACTGCTATCTGTTAGCACAGTTGGTGGGTGAAACGGGTTATGTGCTGGGTGTTGATATGACCGATGAGCAACTGGCGGTTGCGCATCGGCATGTTGAATGGCACCGGGAACGCTTTGGTTTTGCCCAGTCCAATGTTGAGTTCCGTAAAGGCTATATTGAACAGCTTGATGAGCTGGGTCTTGAAGAGGGCAGCTTCGATATTATTGTTTCCAATTGTGTCATCAACCTTTCGCCTGATAAAGAGGCTGTTTTACGGGAAGCCTATCGTTTGTTGAAACCCGGCGGAGAACTCTATTTCTCTGATGTCTATTCCGATCGACGTGTACCCACTGAATTGCTCAACGATCAGGTCCTCTATGGTGAATGCCTGAGCGGTGCGCTTTACTGGAATGATTTTCAGAGTCTGGCTAAGAAGGCTGGATTCCTTGATCCCCGCTTGGTGGACGATCATCCGATCACCATTGGTAATGATGATATTCACCGAAAGATCGGCCATATAAAGTTCTTCTCAGCCACTTACCGATTATTCAAACTCGAAGGGCTGGAAAGTCATTGTGAAGATTATGGTCAAGCGGTTGTATATAAGGGAGGCATGACCAATAACGAGCAACAGTTCGAACTCGATAAACATCACGTGATTGAGAAAGGTAAAATGTTTCCAGTCTGCGGAAATACCTACCGAATGTTGAAAGAGAGCCGCTTTGCTCAATTCTTTGAGTTCTTCGGTAACAGGGATACCCACTACGGTATTTTTGAGGGGTGCGGTACAAGCCCGCCATTTGATACTGAGAGCAGCGGGGAAGCAGGTAAGCAAGGATCAGGCTGCTGTTAATCCTCAAAAGCTCAATTCTCCGACCCAGGGCCTACTCTTTCTCTGTACAGGTAATTCCTGCCGCAGCCAGTTGGTGGAGGGATGGGCAAGGCATCCGTACGGCGATCAGTTTAATGTCTACTCTGCGGAAAGGTTCGAGGCCCTGCCACGGCTAGCCCTAGCCAATCTACCTGCTCAAATAAGGAAGTGCTATCCTATTTCCTTCGCTTTTGTGAAGACAATAGGCTGTGGACTAGTGGGCATTCCATACATGTTTGATTGATGTGATTTTTCCTTTAAACAGCTAAAAAGTTCCCTATGATCATATTAGTGATCATAGGTATGTTAGGTTTTGCCTCAGGTTAGTCTAAAATCAGATCTAAAGATTTAATTCTGGTTGTCGATAAAAACCCAATAGGCCCGAATACTCTGTGGAGATCGCTTGATGGACAAGATGCGCAAACTGTTGGAATCTGTTGATGCTTGTGCTGACCGGCTGGATGCGCTAAATACCCGGTTCTCCAATCTTGCTACTGATGCAACCCGAGAGAGTGTTGAGGCTTGGCGCAAAGCTAAAGATCAAGTGGTTTTTGATCAAACGGAAGAGAAAAAAGAGCCTAAAGAAGGGCCTGATATTAAAGCGATTGCAGTAGAATTACTTGAAAAACAGGGGCATGGCCTGGAGGACGTTATCGATATTCTGATGAGTGATCATCAGATCGAGATGACAATTGAGGAGTTGACCCGGACCATTGGCAAGCAGGCTTATATTGCTGCTCTGCGAAAAGATGCCAGTGACCTTCTTGGCAATGCTATCTCCTATGCACAGATAGCCAACCTATGGAACGATCTTGATCGTCCCGCCTTTGGTGGAGAAACATGGACTGCACGTAGCGTCTCAATTCTGGTTGAGTAGCGTAGTCAACGGATAGCGATCACTGCTTTCTGCATCGAAGTGGGATCAGTTTAGCGCTTTATTCTTTAACTCCCTCTATAATTAGTAAGTTCTATATCTACACCAAATTGGTTACTGAATGAGTTCCGGTGAAACCCCAACGTTTGATATCAAAGCCTTCGCCAATATCCTGGTAGCGGATATTGAAAATAACCGCATTCGGTTGCCGACACTGCCGGCTATATCGCTTGAGGCCTTGTTGGTGGTCAATGATGCCGGTAGCTCAATGGCTGATGTGGCCAAGATCATCAGTAAAGACACCTCCATGGCTGCCCGTCTGGTCCGATATGCCAACAGCCCTCTCTATCGGGGTGTGAGTACCGTAAGCAGTGTAAAGGCTGCGATCACGCGCATTGGGTTTGATGCGGTAAAAAACGCCATTCTCAGTTTGGCCATGCGTGATGTATTCACTACCTCCTTTCGGTCGATTCAGGACCGTATGGAGGCGCTGTGGAAGCACAGCGTGGATGTGGCTACCAAGGCAACCCAGCTCGTTGCCCACTTTCCTCACCTCAATCAGGATGAGGCGATGCTCGCGGGTCTAATTCACGATGTCGGGACCATCCCGGTATTGATTAAGGCAACTGAGTATCCCGTATTGCTGGAAAAAGAGGCTAACCTGGATAAAGTGATCGATAAGCTCCATATGCCAGTGGGAAAATTTTTGCTCTCTCGATGGAATTTCGATCCTCAACTGGTGGAAGTGGCGGCCACTCACGATAAACTGGATCGCGTACCAAAGAGTGACGAGGTGGATTATGTTGATATTATCCAAGTGGCCAATATCCTCAGTCATCAGGGATCAGAGAGCCGCTGGGCCGATGTTGATATTCGAAAAAACCTGGCCTGCAAGCGAGTCGGTATTGAACTGATACTGCGCTTGAGCGATATGGCAGATGAGGATTCCGAGTCTGAGTTCAGTGTAATGCTGGGATAAGCAGGCAATAACGAAAAAAGCCCGGGACGTTGAGGTTCCGGGCTTTTTTAATGTTTGGAGCGGGAAACGAGATTCGAACTCGCGACCCCAACCTTGGCAAGGTTGTGCTCTACCAGCTGAGCTATTCCCGCATCAATTGAAGGCCGGTATTCTATTGTTTATCTCAGGCATGTCAAGTATTAAATCGCACATTCTGTGCGTACACTACGGCTGATTTAACCTGAGAAACCAAGCCAGCCGAGGAGTTCGGGATGGTTGCTTAATAACAGTTTTAAACTGATCAGGATTGAGATGATGACAATCATCGGACGAATCAGCGTTACGCCACGGCGCAATACCAGACGTGCGCCAATGCGCGCGCCGATAAGCTGTCCAATTCCCATGGTAAGACCGATACTCCAGATGACATAACCACTTAATGCAAAGAAACCCAGTGAGGCGATATTACTGGTTAGATTCAGTATTTTGGTATGTGCCGTTGCCCGGGTAAGTCCAAAACCGAGCAGGCCGACAAATCCAATAGCAAAAAATGAGCCTGCACCCGGCCCGAAGAAGCCATCATAAAAACCGATGCCGAAACCAATGATCAAAGAGAATAGCTGGGTGCTGATGCGTGCGGGGTGTTGTTCGTCACTGATGCGGGGTGAGAGCAGGAAGTAGATTGCAATGCCTATCAGTAGCAGCGGAATAACACGGGCCAGTGAATCTGTACTGATGTTCTGGACAATAAGGGTGCCACTTGCAGAGCCGACGAAGGTGCAGGCGATCATAAAGCGGATCTCTTTCAGTGAGACAAGACCATTTCGTATAAAGTAGAGACTGGAAGAGAAGGTACCAAAAGAGCCCTGCAGTTTATTGGTTGCCAGAGCCTGAATGGGGGGCATGCCGGTAGCCAGTAGAACGGGTAGGGCGATCAATCCTCCACCACCGGCAATTGCATCCACCATGCCGGCAACCATACCTGTTATGAACAGGAGTGTTAGAATATCCAGGGATAGCTGAAGTTCGGGCATGATGTCGGTTCAATAGGCCGTCAGGTGGTGCCTTTGTTATTGTTTCTTGTATGTTAACGGAGTTCTGGTGTGACGCATACAGTGTAAAATGATTGCTATACGACGCGCCATATCTCTTTGAGATGAAGGTAATCAACCTGAACGCTTGGGCTGCACTGTATTAAAACAGTTGCTCTAAAGGATATATTCAAATGAATATCAAGATCTATACCACTGGCGGAACCATCGACAAGATCTATTTTGATCAAAAGAGTGAGTTCCAGGTAGGTGAGCCGCAAATTTCTGAACTATTGCGCGAGGCGAACATAACTTTTGATTTTGAAGTTGAATCGATTATGCGTAAAGACAGTCTTGAAATGACTGACGCAGACCGCCAACTGATTGCAGATAAAATTCGTAATGACGAAGCTGATCGTATTCTTCTGACGCATGGAACAGACACCATGGTTGAGACGGCTCAGGCACTGGTTGGTATTGAAGGCAAGACTATTGTTCTGACTGGCTCCATGCAGCCAGCACGGCTACGAATCAGTGATGCCATTTTCAACATCGGTTATGCTGTTGCCGCTACACAGATGATGCCCCCAGGTATTTATGTGGCAATGAATGGACAGGTGTTTAATCCATTGCATGCACGTAAGAATGTGGCCTGCCACCGTTTTGAAGTCATTTGATGCAAAAGTTCAGCGCGCCTCAGTGCCTAGCAAGGTTTCGTCAATCAGTAAGTCGACTACGGAGTGCAGGGCTGATTCATGGTCCATCCCGTTTGCCAGTGCCTGTTCATAGGCGCGCACCTGACGGTGTGCGCTGGTTCCTTCCTGGATGATGGTGCGCATATGATTGAGCTCACGCTCACAACCAAAGAATGCCGCATCTTCCTTTAGCAGTTCCAGTATCTCGTCAACCAACTCTTCAAATGGTGAGATTTTTCCTTGACCAAAATCCAGTAGGCCTTCATCAATGCCATACCGGTGTGCGCGCCAGCGGTTTTCGTTGATCAGAAAAAGGGTGTAGCGGCGCCAGCGTTGATTACCCCGCCTTAGGCGATAGAGCATGCGTAGCCAGCAGCGATAGAATGCCGCTACGCAGAGGGCATCATCGAGTCGAGTGCAGACATCGGAGATACGCATCTCCAGGGTCGGGTAGCGGGCGCTGGGGCGAATGTCCCACCAGATTTTGGTGGCATCCTCTATGACCCCTGCTTTTACCAGGACATCGATGTGTCGCTGGTATTCACCATAACTGTCGAAATATTCGGGCAGGCCAGTTCTGGGCATGCCGTCCCACAGGGAGATGCGGTAGGACTTGAGGCCGGTGTTTCGACCGCGCCAAAAAGGCGATGAAGTAGTCAGTGCAAGAATATGGGGCAGAATATAGGTGGCTTGTCCCAACAGATCTATACGCAAATCATCATCTTCGATACCGACATGGATATGCATGCCGCTTATCACCAGTTGTCGGACAACCTCCTGCAGATCATTGGCCAGCTGGTCATAACGTTCTTTGTGGGTATGCTGAAGTTGACTGGGCCGACCAAATGGATGGGTTGATGCGGCGACAACAGCAAGATTATGTTTGTTGGCAACGCTTGAAACGGTTCTCCGCAGATAGGCCAGATCATCCCTGGCATCATTCAGGTTATGACAGACTCGTGTGCCGACCTCGATCTGACACTGCAGAAACTCAGGAGATACCTGGCCTTCCAGCAGTGCTTCACAGTCGAGTAGCATGGTTTTCGGGGCTTGACTGATCAGGTCTCTGGAGTCCTTGTTGACCAGCATGTACTCCTCTTCAATGCCGATGCTGAATGTGGGTTCCTTCATTACGCCCCCTTATCCCTAGTCTATGCTTGTTTTAATTGGTTAAAGTGAGGTCAACCTGTCCCAGTACTTTTCTGAGGTGGGAGTATATCAACCTTGCCCACTCTGAAATGCCTTCGTCGTGGCCGATCAGATCCTGCCGTATTTCGAGTAGTATATGTGGATATCCATTTTTCTCGCCATGAATATCCATGGTGTACCCCACCGGATTGCGCGCATGGTATGGCTCATTGTCACCCACACAGATTTGCGGTAGCGTTTGTAAATGTTCCAGCAGGGGCGTTGAGAGTCGCTGATCCCTGTCCCATAGCACGCCAATGTGCCAGGGTCGTTGATAGCCCCTGAATACCGGTGTAAAGCTGTGGATGGCACAAAGAACAGGAGTCTGACCACGATCCAGAATTCGTTGCAGAATCTGCTCAACCTGATTGTGGTAGGGCCAGAACAGTGCATCTTCCCGCTGTTTGATCTGATCCGGTGACAGGTTGCTGTTTCCGGGGATCTCTACCGTGTCACTGATTGTCGGAATGGATGAGCCATCACCCGGGTGACGGTTAAGGTCAATGACCAGTCGGGAGTAGTGTGCCAGCAAGGCCGTTGATTCAAAGCGCTCTGCCAACTGTCGGGTCAATTTCTCACAGCCAATGTCGTAGGCAACGTGTTGACCAAAAACATCCAGTTCCAGGCCGAGATGTCCCAGTGATTTTGGGACGCGATTATTAGCATGATCACACAGAATAACCAGTGGTGAACTGCTTTGTGGGTTTAGCTCTTCCCAAGGCCCAGGCTCTTCGCTCGAGAGGAGTGGGGGTAAGTTGAGTTCGTGTGACGGGTTCTGAGTCATGATCAGGCTAAGTATAGACCAGTGGTTTGGCTGCTTTGGTTTAATACAAACAACTGTAGATCAGTATATCTGAGGTTGGTTTATTTCTGCCAGTATGACAAAGCCGTCTGCATGATGGTTGATATTCATGCAGACGGTTGGGTGATGATCAACCGGCGAAGCGCTCCTCTGCGATCTGATCAGCCAGTTCGTAGGTGGGTTTATGCTGGGCCTCTGCACGGGTAAAGATCTCATGCAGTGTCTCACCAATGGCGTCAACCTGTTTAATGATCTGATCCTGTGCCACATTACTTCGCTCATAACAGACATCAATGACACCGCCTGCGTTGATCACGTAGTCGGGTGCGTAGAGGATGCCTTTTTTAGCCAATGCTTCACCGTGTCGTTTTTCTGCTAACTGATTATTGGCCGCGCCAGCCACAATAGAGGCCCGAAGACGGGGGATGGTCTGATCATTGATGATCGCTCCCAGTGCACAGGGGGCAAACACATCGACCTCCTGGTCATAGATCGCCTCATTGGCCACCGCCGTAGCTCCCAACTCTGAGACCATCTGATCCACGGCCGTGTGATTGATGTCGGAGACAAAAAGCTTTGCGCCCGCATCGTGTAACTGTTTTGCAAGATGGTGTCCGACATTGCCGACACCCTGAATCGCGACCCGTATACCTTCCAGGTCTGTTCTGCCCAGTCGATGGTTGACGGCGGCCTGTATACCGACGAAGGTTCCACGTGCGGTCATGGGGGAAGGGTCACCGCTGCGGCAGTTGCCCTCAGCATCACACTTCTCTGCTATACCTGAAACATGTTGTGTTATGGCTCCCATCAGTAACATATCGGCTACACTGGTACCGGAATCTTCGGCCACAATGTAACGTCCGCCAAGTCGTTCCACGGCAGTGCCCATTGCACGCATCAGTTCGGGTGTCTTATCGCGGCGCGGATCACCAATAATGACTGATTTGCCCCCACCCAGTGGCAGATTGGTGATGGCCGATTTATAAGTCATGCCCTTTGAAAGACGCAGGACATCATTCAGTGCCTCTTCGTCGCTGGTGTAGGGATACATACGACAACCACCCAGGGACGGTCCACGATGGGTATTGTGAATGGCAATAATGGCTTTTAAGCCAGTTGCCTGATCATGGCAAAAGATGACCTGTTCATGATGGTCGAATTCGCGATGTGTAAAAAAGTTCATTGTCATGTCCTATCTGGAAAATGGGTTGCGTTCATGCAGCTTTGCTGTCTGAGTCGGGTAGAGAAAGCAAGGTTTCCAGCAGTTCTTCCTGTTTTTTTCTGGCTAGTATTGCCGCATCATGCTTAATATGCCCAAAACCACGAATCGCTTCAGGTAAGCGGGCTAAGGCAATGGCCGTTTCCAGGTTTTCAGTTGTTAGATGACCGCAGAGTGTTTCCAGTGTCTGTTCATAGTCAGCTATGAGTTGACGTTCCAGTTTTCTATCCGGGTTGTTTTTAAATGGGTCCAGCCAGCTACCACGCAATCCTTTGAATTGGCTGAGCAGGCTCATCACTCTTAGCATCCAGGGTCCATAGTTGCGCTTTTTATGCCGTCCGGTTTCCGGGTCTATCTTGGCAAACAGTGGCGGATCGAAATGAAACTTCAGGTGGTAATCGCCTTCAAATTGATTGGCAATCTGTTCCTTGAAAGTCGGGTCGCTATAGAGTCTGGCCACTTCGTATTCATCTTTGTAAGCGAGTAGCTTGGCATAATTGAATGCCACTGCTTCTGTTAGCCCTGAAAGTTCTAGAGTCTGCTCCCGCTCTTTAATGCGGCTCACCCAGTTGTTATAGCGTGCGGCATAGGCGGCATCCTGATAGGCAGTCAGGTAGGTTGTACGATGCGCAATGAGCTGATCTACAGTTTCAGGTTGTTGAATCAACGAAGCTTCAGGCGCAGCCAGTTGCTGAACGGAGGCGAGATCAACCGCGGCACGTCTGCCCCAGAGCATGGCGCGCAGGTTATCCTCTATAGAAACGCCATTAAGTTCTATCGCTTTCTTCAGCGCCTCCAGTGAGAGTGGAAGATAACCTTTTTGCCAGGCGAATCCGACCATAAAGAGATTGGCGCCGATGGCATCACCCAGTAGCGATTCAGCCAGTTTTGTCGCCTCAATAAAGTGTGACTCCTGGGTTGTTTTGCTCAGTTGTGACTGTAGTTCGCTACCGGGAAAGGTGAGGTCCTTCTGCTTGATGAAGCCGGAGGTCATGGTTTGATGGCTGTTCACTACCGCACTGGTTCGTTCCGGGTTCAGCTTGGCCATACTTTCAAAGCTGGTGGCAACTGCCAGATCACAGGCCAGCAGGGTGTCAGCCTGTCCTGCGGCGATTCGCATGGCGTTGATATCTTCAGGTGTTTTGGCAATGCGTATGTGGCTGACAACGGCACCATATTTTTGTGCCAGTCCCGTCATATCGAGTACGGTAACACCTCGTCCATCAATATGTGCCGCCATACCTAATAGTGCGCCAATGGTCACCACGCCCGTGCCACCAATGCCGGTCAAAAGGATGCTGTGAGGACGTTCCAGGTTGGGAAGTGTTGGCAGCGGCAGGTCGGGCCAGTTCAAGCCATCCGGCCGATTGGCGGCGCGTTTTAACTCACCGCCATGTACAGTCACAAAGCTGGGGCAGTAACCTTTAATACAGCTCATATCTTTGTTACAGGAGGACTGATCGATGGCGCGTTTACGGCCAAGATCAGTCGCTATGGGAATGATTGAGAGACAGTTGGACTGGGTACTGCAGTCACCACAGTTTTCACACACTGCAGCGTTGATAAACGGGCGTATCTTGGGGTCCTGGAGGATGCCGCGTTTACGACGACGACGTTTTTCAGCGGCACAGGTCTGTTCGTAGATCAGTACAGAGACACCGGGTGTCTTGCGCAAATTTCTTTGTATATTATCCAGTCGGTCACGGTGATCAATGGTGATGTCGTTAGCCAGTTCAGACCGGTCTCTGTATTTTTCCGGATCATCACTGACCAGGGCGATACGTTTAACGCCTTCAGCCTCAAGCTGACGACTCAGTTGCTGAACACTGAAAGGCCCATCAACTGGTTGTCCGCCAGTCATGGCCACGGCATCGTTATAGAGAATTTTGTAGGTGATATTTACATTGGCCGCGATGGCTGCGCGGATCGCCAGAACACCAGAGTGAAAATAGGTCCCTTCGCCCAGGTTGGCAAAGATATGTTCTGTTTTGGTAAAGGGAGCCTGGCCAATCCAGGGGACGCCTTCGCCACCCATCTGTGTAAAGGTGTCGGTGCCTCGATCCATCCAGGTTGCCATGTAGTGACAGCCGATCCCGCCCGTTGCCCGGCTTCCTTCAGGTAAGCGGGTAGAGGTGTTGTGTGGACAGCCAGAACAGAAGTGTGGCACCCGATCCAGCTTGATGCGGGGTAGCGCAAGTTCAGTATCTTTCTTTTCCAGAAAGCGGAGCCGTTTCTCTATCTCTTCGCTCTGATAAAAACGGTGGATACGTGCAGCAATGACTCGGGCTATGCGTGCGGGCGTCAATTCGCTTTGAGAGGGCAGGAGCCATTGATTGGTTTCGTCAAACTTGCCGATCACCCGAGGACGTACAGCCTCTTTCCAGTTATACAACTGCTCTTTTATCTGGTTTTCTATCAGCCCACGTTTCTCTTCAACAACCAGAAGTTCTTCGAGTCCTTCTGCAAACTGACGCACACCTTCCCGTTCCAGTGGCCAACTCATGCCGACCTTATAAACACGAATGCCAATTTTGGCGGCTATTGCCTTGGTAATGCCGAGGTCTTCGAGTGCCTGTAGTACATCCAGATAGGATTTGCCTGTTGTTGCGATGCCTAGATAGGGTTGCGGACTATCAATAACAATTTTATTGAGTTTGTTTACACGGGCGAAGGCGAGTGCGGCATAGAGTCGATGACGATGTAACAGTGCCTCCTGTTCCAGGGGGGTATGGGGCCAGCGAATATTCAGGCCACCCTCGGGTATCTCTATATCTGTAGGGAGGGTTATCTTTACCCGGTCTGGATCAATTGAAACAGAAGCGGAGGTATCGACAGTTTCAGCAATGGTCTTTAAAGCGACCCAGCAACCAGAGTATCTGGAGAGGGCCCAGCCGATCTGGCCAAAATCGAGAATCTCCTGAACGCCTGCTGGATTGAGTACCGGAATCATGGCGTCCATGAATGCGTACTCAGTCTGATGAGGCAGGGTGGAAGATTTACTGTTGTGATCATCGCCTGCGATTACCAGCACACCACCATGAGGCGAAGTGCCTGCTGCATTGGCATGTTTGAAAACGTCACCGGAGCGATCAACGCCCGGACCTTTTCCATACCACAAGCTATACACACCGTCATACTCGGCCCCTTCAAACAGATTCAACTGCTGACTACCCCAGATGGCGGTGGCAGCCAAGTCTTCGTTTAGTCCGGGTTGGAAGGTAATGTGTGAGGCCTTCAAAAATTTCTTTGCTTTCCAGAGCTCTTTATCGAGACCACCCAGCGGTGATCCTCGATAGCCAGAAATAAATCCGGCGGTGCTCAGTCCAGCCTGCTGGTCACGTTGCTGTTGCAACATGGGCAAGCGTACCAACGCCTGTACACCGGTGAGGTAAACTCGACCAGTGTCGAGGGTGTACTTGTCGTCCAGCTTGATATCGGCAAGCGCCATCTGGGGATCTCCCTGGGCCTGTTTCGAATGTGTTCATTCGAAAGAAGTCAATTACCAACCGGCACTCTGCAGCATCAGGGGATTACCCGATGCCTCATTTTCGGTTGAGTTTTATAGTTTTATCAATGCTACAGCGTATCTAGCTGACCGGTATGGCTCTACTGTGCTGTTTCATCGATAGGGGAAAGGGGGTGGCGTGGCCAGGCAGTGATGCCCAGTGTGTCAGTGCTTTTCTAGTCATGCTCTTATCCTCCAATACGGGATTACCGTATCTGGTTTATGCCTGAAAGAGTGGTTCAGGCTGACCGAAAACCCTTTTGGGGTTTTAATTCAGTGCTTTTAATGGCCTTTGTGAGGCCTGTTGGGCGCAGACAATAGGATAACTTTGCCAATGCGTCAAGCAACTAAAACAAGATTAAAACTTACTAATTAGACGTTTATTCTGGTCAGATTGTTCCCGTTGCCAGAACATCCGGATAAACAGGCTAGTGTTTTACCTGGTGTACAGGTTTTAGTATAGGTGATGCTCGCTGAGGCATCATACAAGCCCAACTGCCATGTCGGGTCTTGTAATTTAGGGCGGGATTAGCGCGCTTATGCTTGTTTGATAAACTGACGTATGCGAGGTGCAATCTCTTCTCTGAAACGTCGGCCGTTGAAAATACCGTAATGCCCGACACTTTTTTGGGTGTAGTGTTCATGTCGTGGTGTGTTCGGGGAGAGCTTGTGCGCCGCCTTGGTCTGTCCTGGGCCGGTAATATCATCCAGCTCACCTTCAATGGTCATCAGGGCCGTTCGGTCGATCAGTTCGGGTTTGATCAGTCGTCCGTTGCACTCAAGAATGCCTTTGGATAGATGGTGATCAAGAAAGACTTTCTCAATAGTTTCCAGGTAAAACGGGGCATCCAGATCCATTACGGCCAAGTATTCATCGTAAAATGTTTCATGCTGGACTGCGCTATCCCCATCACCGGAAACAAGGTGTTCAAAATAGTCATGATGTGCCGTCATGTGTCGATCGAGATTCATCGAGAGAAAACCGGCCAGCTGTAAAAAACCAGGGTAAACAGATCGACCTGTTCCGCGCCGACTCAGCGGTACGGTGTGAATCGCATGTTGTTTAAACCACTGAATTTTTCGTTTTACTGCAAAGTCATTCACTTCGGTGGGTGTCTTTCGTGTGTCAACAGGGCCTCCCATCAAAATCATACTGCGGGGAACGTTTTCATGGTCTTCTGACATGAGTGCTACAGCTGCAATGGCGGGTACAGACGGCTGGCAGACGGCCATCAAATGGACATCGCCGTCGAAATAACGAATGAACTCTTTCAAATACTCAACATAACTGTTCAGAGAAAAGCGACCATCAGAGAGCGGTACGCTGCCGGCGTCATGCCAGTCTGTAATATAGACATTGTGGTCACCCATAAACTCACGCACTGTGCCACGCAAAAGGGTTGCATAGTGACCCGACATCGGAGCGACCATCAGTAGGTTCGGTTTTTTCGGGTCTGGTGTTCCAAAGCGTAACAGATCTCCAAAGGAGTTACAGATAACCGTTGTCTCTTCAATATCCAGATCAAAGGCAGGTCGCGAATAGGGGCGGGTATAACGCTCTACCAAGCGGCTTGCGGCGTGCCACTGCTTCATCCAGGGTATATCCTTGGTCATTGCGGCATTTATGTTGGCGTAGAGGTTAAGCGAGCGAGCCCAAAAGGTGCCCATTGCATGGAGATTGTAAAGCATAGAGATGACTCGTCAGACTGCGTGAGATAGGCGCTACAGTAACGTTTCTAATGCAGTGCAGCAACAAAAAACATCTGTATTTCATTCCCACATTATTGGTAACAAATGTAACTGTCTGAAAATTATCCAGTTGTCGCAGTATGATTTTATACAATCTGAAAGAAGCTGAGTCTGGCAGCCACCTGTAGATAAACCAAAGATGGTTGCTAACAGGGTTCTTCACATGATCAGTGGATAATCGATCATCGGGTGCTGGCCGGTTAATTTATACTGGATGTATTGGACCCGCTTTCTACAGGGTTTATATACATGCTGATTTAGGCTATAGATCTTCATTAAGCAAACGGAGAAACCCATGAACAGTAAAAATCGTGTCGATAAAAAGCACCCCTTCCAACGTCCCGATGAAGATCAGTTGCGGCAGAATCTGACTGATTTGCAATATCAGGTCACCCAGCAAGAGGGGACGGAAAGGCCGTTTCAGAATGAGTACTGGGATGAAAAGTCAGAAGGACTTTATGTGGATGTGGTCAGTGGGGAGGTCCTATTCTCATCCGCTGATAAGTTTGATTCCGGGACTGGTTGGCCCAGCTTCTTTCGCCCGGTAAATAGTGAAAATATTGTTGAACGGAAAGATGGAAAGCTGTTTATGACCCGTACCGAGGTGCGCAGTCGGCATGGCGATTCCCACCTGGGACACCTGTTTGATGATGGTCCGGCGCCGACCGGATTACGCTACTGTATCAACTCCGCGTCGCTCCGGTTTATTCCTAAAGCCTCACTCGAGGCCGAAGGCTATGGGGAGTATCTTGAGCTGTTTGAGTAGCTGCGGTGTGCGAATAGGAATCTTTCTGGCAGTGATCTTTGCTTGACAATTATGGGTCAGCCGACCTAGTCTTACCCGAAGCGCCGATTTATCTCAGATTGCGGGCGCTATAGAAATGCGGCTAAAGCGAGGAACACCTGCTTTGGCTGTGGAGCCAGGCGGGTATTTTTATGCCTGCTGTTTATTATTCAAGTGAAGGTATTCTGAAATGACAGAATCATATGATGACTGGGGCTTGGAAACCCGGGCGATCAGGGCAGGCCACAATCGAACGGCAGAGGGGGAGCATTCGGAACCGATCTTCACTACCTCCAGTTTTGTCTTTCAGAGTGCCGAAGAGGCTGCAGCCCGCTTTAGTGGTGATGAGCCGGGCAATATCTACTCACGGTTTACCAATCCCACGGTGGCTTGTTTCGAGGAGCGACTCGCTGCTCTGGAAGGGGGGGCGTCCTGTGTAGCCACCTCGTCGGGGATGGCCGCTATTCTGGCGACCTGCATGGCGCTGCTTAAGTCAGGTGATCATATTGTTTCTTCACGCAGTATTTTTGGCACCACCAATGTCCTGTTTAACAAGTTTCTGGCAAAGATGGGTATTGAAACAACCTATGTGTCGCTCTCCGACCTTTCCGAATGGGAAGCGGCGATACGTCCGGAAACCCGTATTCTCTATGCTGAAACCCCCTCCAATCCTATTACCGAGGTAGGTGATATTCGTGCGCTGGCGGATCTTGCACACGCCCGTGGATTGCTGCTGGTAGTTGATAACTGTTTCTGTACACCGGCACTGCAACAGCCCCTGGCCTTGGGTGCAGATATCGTCATTCACTCGGCTACCAAGTACCTGGATGGTCAGGGACGCTGCGTTGGTGGTGCGGTTGTGGGTGACAGCAAACTGGTAGGCGAAGAGGTGTTTGGCTTTTTACGCAGTGCCGGTGTCACCATGAGCCCGTTTAATGCCTGGGTGTTTCTCAAGGGACTGGAGACACTGCAACTGCGCATGAAGGCCCATTCTGAAAATGCGCTGGCGCTGGCGCTCTGGCTGGAGCAGTTGGATGCGGTTGAGCGGGTTCACTATCCTGGTCTGAAGAGCCACCCGCAGTATGATCTGGCCACGAGCCAGCAGAAAAGTGCGGGCGGTATTGTCTCATTCGTCGTGAAGGGTGGGCGTGAGCAGGCCTGGAAAGTGATTGATGCCACTCGTATGCTCTCTATTACCGCCAATCTGGGGGATACCAAGACTACCATCACCCATCCGGCATCCACCACCCATGGTCGTTTAACCGATGACGAAAAGGCCGCAGCAGGCATTGAGGAGGGTTTGATTCGAGTAGCCGTAGGTCTGGAAACGTTTGATGATATAAAACGGGATCTGGCTGCAGGGCTGGTCGGTTAATTCCATGACTGAAAAAGAGCTTCTGTCGATGTGGAACCAGCGACATGCGCAAGCTGAGAACCTGGGGCAGGTCGCCGATGTGTTGGCGCAGAATAGTCATTTGATCACACCGGGTAGCAGCGCCTTGGATCTGGCGTGTGGGCGAGGTGCCAATGCACTCTACATGGGCCGGGCTGGTCTGAATGTTACTGCTTGGGACTTGTCTCCTGTTGCGATAGCGCGTCTCACTGCTGCGGCTACTGCTGAAGGGCTGGAAATTATAGCGAAAGCGCGTGATGTCATTGCCAAACCACCCGAGCCAGAGACATATGATCTGATAGTGGTGAGTTATTTCCTTGATAGGGGACTGGCTCCAGCAATTGCGGCGGCATTAAAACCGGCGGGGCTACTTTTTTATCAGACCTATAGTCAGGCCGCTGTATCCGACACGGGGCCCGCTTCATGCGAATACCGATTGGATGATAACGAACTGTTGTCACTATTTGCTAGTTTAAAGGTTCGTGTTTACCGTGAAGAAAGACTATTGGGGGATATCCAGCAAGGCTGGCGTGATCGGGCCATGTTAGTTGCAGAGAAGCTGTAGCAAGCGTTTGCACTAGAGTTAACCGGTCAGTTGGATAATAATAGTCCTGATTACTAATAATATCAGTGAATTGATGTGTAACCCCGGGAGTAGGTAACATGGGTCAAAAAGCCCCTCGTGTTTCAGTGCGGGATGTCATGAAAAAGGAGTTTGGTCTGATCGAAGGTAGTGCCACCATCTATGACGCACTACTGATGATGAAAAAATTCCGAACCTCTCTGCTGGTGGTGGATAAGCGTCATGAGGATGATGAGTACGGTCTATTGCTCGTGTCTGATATTGCCCGGCTGGTATTGGCGAACGACCGTTCACCTAAACGGGTAAATGTATACGAGGTCATGACAAAACCGGCAGTTTATGTTGAGCCGGATATGGATATTCGTTACTGTTCCCGTCTGTTTGCCCGTTTTGATCTGGTACGCGCTCTGGTGGTTGACAACAAAAAGATCCTGGGTACGATCAGTCCCAATAGCCTGGTACTGGATGGACTCTTCTATGGGTTAGAAGAAGAGGCGTGAACAGGGTGCTATGAAACGCCACTGTTTTCAGATCAATCTCACCTCCCAGGAGTATCTACACTACTATCGTGGTCACGCCAGTGCCGTTATCGTACAAGCCGATGATGGTCGTACTATCCAGCTTCCCGCAAATAGCCTGCGGCCTTTTGTTACAGCCAGTGGGGTATCGGGCCGTTTTGAACTCACACTCGATGAGCACAATAAAATGATCGGTTTAAGGCGTTTGTAATGCGCACGTTTATAACGGTACTTTTGCTGTTATCGGTTAGCGGGGCTTCCGCCCTTGAGTTGCGACAACAAACAGCTGTCGTATCCGATATAAAACAATCATTCATAACCTCACTGCCTGATGCATTGCCCGATGCGGTTGTAACCTTTGGCAAGGGTACAGTCAGAAAAGCCTGGTTAGTCTTTCCGACGGATCGCTATGATCATGCCATCCTGGGAGATGGTATTGAAGCTGAAGGTGTGCGTGTGGAACTCGACTCACATCAACAGCTGACTTTCACCTTACCTGCCGACTCGGTTTTCGAAGATCGTTACCCACGACTGGTCGATCTTGATAATGACGGCGTCGAAGAGATTGTTCTGGTGCGGAGTTATCTTGATCGTGGTGCGGCATTAATGGTGCTGAAGATCAGTGACGGAAAAATAGTCCGACTAGCGGAATCAGCCCCTATTGGCTTGGCGCATCGTTGGCTCAATCCCGTTGGTGTGGGTGATTTTGATGAGGATGGTCAACCAGAACTGGCTGTCGTGATAACACCTCATATAGGCGGCATCCTCACGCTCTACAGGATTAAGGATAATCGTCTAGAGCCTGTATACCGTATGCAAGGATTCTCCAATCATCGTATTGGTTCAAAAGAGTTAGGTCAGTCGGCTGTTTTAGATGTCACCGGTGATTCAGTACCCGACCTGGCTATACCCGCTGTTGGTTTTCATGAGCTTCGACTCATTTCCGTAATAAATGGAACGTTGAAAGAGGTTCGCAGAGTAGCGCATAGTAGTCCCCTTAGCAGCGCACTTGAAGTGCGTGACCTGGATGGTGATGGTGATCAGGATCTCACCTATAGCCTCGTCGATGGCAGGCAGATTGAATTGCTACTGCCATGATCAGCAATCAATGGAAGAGAGCTTATGGATCTACACAGAGAGGTTTTCTGCTACCTTAAATATATTGCAGGCGTACTGCTTATCTTATTACTTTCTGGCTGTGCCGGTTTGGAACCCGCTCAACCACCCGATACAAATATCCCTTCAACTCATCTCTTTGGTGTTACCCGACTTGCGTTTAATCCTTCAGGTGAACAGATTGCCTCAGGCGGTTTTAAAGGTGATGTAGGTATTTGGACTGTACCTGAAGGTAATGCGATCAAGAAGTTTTCCGGGCATGTCGATGAGGTGCGAGGTCTTGCGTGGATTGATAGTACACACCTGGTTAGCGCAGGTGAAGAGGGGAGTATTATCGTTACAGATACCCGCTCAGGTGTTGTGGTAAGCAAGTTTGAATCATCTCAGGCGCTGACCTCGTTGGCGTTTTTATCGCAAGCTGAATTAATTGCGGCTGGCTATGAAGATGGCACGATCAGGCTTTTTTCTTATCCCATGCTGAAACCTGTCAAACAGATTGTGCTGGATTCAGGCGTGATCGCTATGTCAGTTGACCATGCCGGCAGCCGGCTTGCCGTGTCAACGGATGATGAGCAAGTGCAACTGTTTGATCAAAACCTGGATCAATTGGTCCTGTTAGATAAACCTGCCCGTACCGCACTGGAACTGCGTTTTTCACCAGATGATAAAACGCTGGTTGCGGGTGCCTGGTATCAGCTGTTTTATTGGGATCTGGCCACTGGTCGTGTAACGCCACAAGAAACCGAACACTGGGGTGCGGTTACTTCGTTGGATTACCATCCCCAAGGTGATCAGCTTATTACCCTGGGCCGCCATACCGATGCCAATCTCAGATTAGTTGATTCAGCTACAGGTACAGTAAAGCGCCGGCTTCAAGGACACCGACTCTGTGGTGCCGCCGTGCGCATCAGTCCAGATGGGCGCTATGTCGCCAGTGGTAGTGATGATGAGAGCATCCGTTTTTATGATCTGAGTAAGCCCTATGTGCCTCAGCGGGTGGGGGATAGCTGGTAATTTAATGAATCGGTAAATATTTTCTACCTGGTGTTTTAATTAGGTCTGAAATAGCAAACAAAGGTGGGCCAAATTTAGCGAAAAAAAAGGGCTGCACAAGTGCAACCCTTTGTTTTGTTTGGCTCCTCGGGACGGGCTCGAACCGCCGACCTAGTGATTAACAGTCACCCGCTCTACCAACTGAGCTACCGAGGAATGTGTCGAGGCGCGTATACTAATCAGCTATCCGCGCGGGGTCAAGGGTAGGACGAAAAAATGTTTTATATCAGCCCTTGTTCTTCAGTTCTGCCAGCTGTTTTGTTCTCAGGGGCAGATGACAGGAGAACCATCTGGCTGTTTATCCGACACTCGTGGCCGACCACTATTTGATACGATAACAGTCTTGGGAGCGGCTCGTCTCTGCTGGTCGCAGAAGCTGAGGGTCAGGTTATACCCCGGGCTCATACCCAGCCAGTTGAACAGGATACGTTTTCGTCCAACAGTTGAATGGATTGCAATGCGCTCATCCAGGCCCTGGAATACCCGAATGACAGGCTCACCCGTATCGACCTGTTTGTTGCTATTTAGATCCGCTACCAGGATATAGCCCGTATTCCACTGCGTGGTGTTAAGGCAGCTACTGCCGTCACGACTCGGGCAGAGGATGGTTCTTTGACCCCGGGTAATGGCTTCACTGCGGGCCAGCTGTATATGTGAAACCAGGGTGTTGATGGCGCTGGTTCGTGAGTTGTTGCTGATCAGGGCTCCCATGGCGGGTACGGCAAGCGTCAGTGTTATTCCACCAACAGCCAGTGTTGTGAGAAGTTCGATTAACGTTAATCCGAGGCAACGTCGGGCTGACTCAATTACATGAGATTTCACGATGACACTCCTTTGTCTGGTTGTGGCACAATCCTTTTGCGCGTTAGCAGGGTACTGTGGCCCGATCAGACTCAATATAGGATTGAGTAGAATGAGTCGTAGGAATATTCCGATTATGTGGATTTGATATGTCGAAGGCCTTTCAATTAGTTTCTGAGTTTGAACCCGCCGGTGATCAGCCAGAGGCGATACGGCAGTTATTAGAGGGTCTTAAGGATGGTGAGGCGGGCCTGACGCTGCTGGGTGTGACCGGCTCGGGTAAGACCTTTACCATTGCCAATGTGATTCAGGAGCTGCAACGGCCTACGCTGGTACTGGTGCACAACAAGACGTTGGCGGCCCAGCTCTATGGGGAGATGAAAGAGTTCTTTCCGAATAATGCCGTTGAGTATTTTGTCTCTTACTATGACTACTACCAGCCGGAGGCCTATGTCCCTTCGTCTGATACCTTCATTGAGAAAGATGCCTCTATCAATGAGCATATTGAACAGATGCGTCTCTCGGCAACCAAGGCGCTGCTGGAAAGGTCGGATACCATTATTGTCACGACGGTCTCCTGTATCTACGGCCTGGGTGATCCGCGCTCATACTTGAGTATGGTGCTGCATCTGGTGAGAGGGGATGTATTGGATCAGCGGGCGATTCTGCGGCGACTGGCGGAGCTTCAATACACCCGCAATGATGTAGAGCTGCATCGAGCTACCTATCGTGTGCGAGGCGAACTGATCGACATCTATCCGGCGGAGTCAGATGGTGAGGCTGTCAGGTTAGAGCTGTTCGATGGCGAGGTGGAATCCATTGCCCTGTTTGATCCATTGACTGGGGAGGTATTGCGCAAAGTGCCGCGTTATACCATCTACCCGAAATCACACTATGTGACACCCCGTGAAAAATTGTTGGAGGCGGTCGAGCTGATCAAGGTCGAATTAAAAGAGCGCCTGGAACAGTTATACGAGGCCAATAAACTGGTAGAGGCGCAGCGATTGGAGCAGCGGACCCGGTTTGATATAGAGATGATCATGGAGCTGGGCTACTGCTCCGGTATTGAAAATTACTCCCGCTATCTCTCCGGCCGTAAGGCCGGTGAAGCTCCGCCTACTCTGTTTGATTATCTACCGGATGAAGCGCTATTGGTGGTGGATGAGAGTCATGTGTCGATTCCTCAGGTCGGTGGTATGTTCAAGGGTGACCGGTCACGCAAGGAGACACTGGTTGAGTACGGTTTCAGATTGCCTTCGGCACTGGATAACCGGCCCATGCGTTTTGAGGAGTTTGAAGCCAGAGCCCCGCAAACCATCTATGTCTCTGCAACACCCCGGGCCTATGAGTTGGAACACTCTGGCGCCGTGATTGAACAGGTGGTTCGTCCCACTGGATTGATTGATCCGGAGCTGGAAGTTCGTCCTGCCGGTTCACAGGTCGATGATCTTCTGTCTGAAATCAATCTGCGTACGGCGGTAAAAGAACGGGTGTTGGTGACTACACTGACCAAACGGATGGCCGAAGATTTGACTGATTATCTGAATGACCATGGTATTCGGGTACGTTATCTGCACTCGGATATCGATACGGTTGAACGGGTCGAGATCATTCGTGACCTGCGGCTGGGTGAATTCGATGTGCTGGTGGGTATCAATCTGTTGCGGGAAGGGTTGGATATGCCTGAAGTGTCTCTGGTGGCGATTCTGGATGCAGATAAAGAGGGCTTTCTACGCTCAGAGGGGGCATTGATACAAACAATTGGACGAGCGGCAAGGAATGTAAACGGCAAGGCGATTCTTTATGGCGATAAGATCACTGGATCAATGCAGCGCGCAATCGATGAGACCAACCGTCGGCGTGAGAAGCAGGTTGCTCACAATCTTGAACACAATATCACCCCTCAGTCGATCATAAAATCAGTGGCTGACATCATGGAGGGGGCGCGTCCAGGTGGGCCTATGTCGGCCAAACGCTATGCGAAGGTAGCCGAAGAGACGGCTGAATACAGCGCCATGACACCCAAGCAGATGGCCAAGCGTATTCAGGAGCTGGAGAAACAGATGTATCAACACGCCAAGGATCTGGAGTTCGAAGAAGCCGCCCGGGTGCGTGATCAACTCAAATCATTGCAGGAACAGGGACTGATTGCCTAGCGGTAATCAGAAACGTTCTTCATCGCGCCAGCTGTTTGGCAGAATGAAGCCGAGTATCCACTCGCCCAGTCGTTGCAGGTAATAGGTAAGGGGGGTACAGAGTACCCAGGCCACCATCAACAGTACCAGCAGACTTGAGCCTACCAGATTATCTGTCAGCCAGTGTGCGCCAGCAACCATACGGGGTAGCAGAATTAGCACGCCGATTAATGTGGCGGCCATACCCCAGCGCCAGCTTGCGAAGAACCAGATACAGCCCACCCAGATCAGGGTCACAATACCGTGATCACCCGGAAAGCTTCCGTGAGAGGCGTCCTTCGCCTGGATGTGGGGTACCAGTTCACTGAGTCGATAGACCGGCTCCAGCATCAGGGAGGGGCTGGCTCGGCTTACCGAGATGGTCTCTTTATAGAGATCCACCAGACCGCCATCCTGGCTGAGCAGGATCATGCTGGCCATCATGCCAAACATACTCAGTCGTTCAATACGTTGTCCTTTTGGCCCAGAGAATATGTAGAGGAAAAAGAACCCAATCATGCCGATACCAGTAATAATATCAGCCATCTTGGTATTGGCTGAGGCCCAGAAAATCTGCCAGCTCTCACTCTGTTCCAGTGAGCCATTCAAAAGATAAAATGCTAGGTTGTCCAGTGCGTCCCAGAGTGTGCGAGTGGGTTCAAATAGCCAGCTCCCATAGATCATCACGGCAAACAGATGACAAAGAATGAAGGCCAGGGGATACCAGATGCGCTGATGCTGTTGCACAAAAAACTCCGGGATGAGGAAGAGAACGGTTTTTAGCTGCAATCCAGGGGGAAGTCAACCCGTCAGGCTTATTCGTCCCGCAATGCTTCGATCGGATCCAGTCGGGCCGCACGCCAGGCCGGCATGACGCCGGCAATCAGGCCGATCGTGGCGGCAATACCTTCGGCAGCCAGCACATAACCCCAGGAAGTGTGGGTTGGCAATGCAGGGAT
>ATLU01000084.1_pt1 | contig 36685 bp, 32 predicted proteins | sample 178751 | NCBI WGS metagenome assembly ATLU01 (sample SAMN02211837, study PRJNA209200) | bioreactor metagenome | isolation source: day 23 sample from continuous culture bioreactor inoculated with sediment... | place: Germany: Wadden Sea | collected 2011
CCATACCCTATCAACTTAATGCTTCCCACCCAGATCGATAATAATGGGCGGGTCTTCTCCGCCACAATGGGCAGCCTGACCCCCGAGGGCGCAGTAATTGAAACCCATGAACTGACCCTGCCAACAGGCATGGAAGTGGAGCTGACCCTGACCATGGCACGGCAAGTCTGGTCAATGAAGGCCCTTATTACACACACCACACCTCACGAAATCGGCCTGATGTTCAAACAGTCGCAGCACAAACTGTTTTTCAACGCCCGTAACGACTGCACTCTGCCCTTTCCCACACAGATTCAACCGAAACAGTCACCGATTCTTAGTCGCTAGTCATCCTGCAATCGCTTCAACACAGCCTCGGTATCCGCCCCCAATAGCGGGGGTGCCAACTGATACACTACCGGTGTCGCAGAAAATTTGACCGGATTAGCCACCTGCGGCACCGTCCCGGCAACCGGGTGTGGCAGATCAAACTGCATTTGTCGAGCCTTTATCTGCTTATCATCAAACACTTCAGCCAAGGTATTAATGGGACCACAAGGCACTTTCACCCGCCCCAGAAGTTGTGACCATTCGGCCGTTGTTTTGGTTTTAAAACAGGACACCAGCAAAGGGATCAGTTGATCACGATACTCAACACGTAAGCGGTTACTCAGAAAACGCGGATCACTGGCCAGCCCAGGCTCACCCAGCACCTCACAGCAGGCGATAAACTGCCGGTCATTACCCACCGCAAGCATGATAAAGCCATCCCGGGTTGGCAGCGCCTGATAGGGCACAATATTCGGATGGGCCGTTCCCTGACGGCTAGGAGCCGCGCCCCCTACCAGATAGTTCATATTCTGATTGGCCAACCAGGCTACCTGCGTATCCAGCAGGCCAATATCGATCTGCTGACCCTGACCGGTTTTATCCCGGTGATGTAGCGCAGCCAATATAGCACTGACTGCATACATACCGGCCATCAGGTCCGCCACGGCCACTCCTACCTTCTGCGGCCCCGCACCAGGTACGCCATCTGGCTCGCCCGTGATACTCATCAGGCCACCCCGAGCCTGAACCATCGCATCATAACCGGCCAGCGAGGCGTCTGGCCCTGTCTGACCAAAACCGGTTATAGAGCAGTAGATCAATTGCGGATTTAGCTTGGCGAGTGAATCATAATCCAGGCCATACTTCGCCAGACCACCCACCTTATAGTTCTCAACCAGGATATCCGCTTCAACCACAAGTTTTCGTATGGCAGCCTGCCCCGGCTCCGCAGTGATATCCAGTTCAAGAGAACGCTTACCCCGATTGGTAGAAAGAAAATAGGCCGATTCCGTGGTCTCTACACCGTCACGATCCTTAAGAAATGGCGGTCCCCAGTGGCGAGTATCATCGCCCACCCCGGGGCGCTCGATCTTCCAGACATCGGCACCGTAGTCAGCCAACAGTTGGGTGGCCCAAGGACCCGCCAATATACGGCTAAGGTCCAGTATCTTAATACCGTGCAGTGGTCCCATGGTGTTTTGTTCTTCTGATTGCCAAGAATAGGCCTAGTGTCTCACTCCGTTGAGTCTACAACCAGAGTGGATAACTGAAGGGTTAGTCTGGGTTAATAGATGACGCTCTCAAGCCGTTGAAAAAACTCACCCCGCTCGAAAGGCTTAGCCATGAAACCCCGGGCACCGATCTTCTCGACCCAGGATTGAATAGTGGCCTGTTTGTTGCCACTGATTATGATGACCGGGATATCCTGTGTATCTACATGTGTCTGCAGTTTTCTGGTTGCCTGAAACCCATCCATGCCGGGCATCATAACGTCCATAAAAATCAGGTTAGGTTTGTGCGTGCGCGCCATCTCAATGCCTTGCACACCATCCTCTGCCTCCAGCGTCTGATAACCAGACTGCCGCAACATTGCTCCCATGACCCGCCGGATTGTTCGGGAATCATCGACAATCAATACCTTGGTGCCAGCCGTCGGGACAACACGGCGATTCAGCCGGCGATCCTTCGATGCCCCGGAACGATTTCGTTGAAACAGACGGCGAAACGCTAATAATCCCATCTCTCTAGCTCTTGACTAAGTGTTGTTTGAATTATAGCTATTATCGAACGCCAAGTTTAATTTGACTATAGGAAGAATCTGAAAATCGCCCACCCTTGGTACAGACTCAAAAGCTAACCTCGCCACGCGCCCTTTTCTCCAGTGGAACCAATGAGCGTACTATCAGATCATGGGTGGGCGTTGCCACACCGTAGCGGTGACCCATACGCACCACCGCACCATTCCAAGCATCGAGCTCGGACGGACGTCCGGCCGCAATATCCCGCTGCAATGAGCTGGTACCTGTGGGTTCCAATCCCTTAATAAACACCCAGGTACGCTCAACAATATCATCCGGCAAGGCAATGCCCGCGGCGCTAGCAACGCGCTCTGTCTCTAGCATGCAGGCCTGTATCACCGCCTGCGTGGCTGGCTCCTCTCGTAATACACCAATCGGGGCGCGGCTAATTGCCCCCACCCCCCCCCAACCTGTGGTGAAGAGAAACTTTTTCCAGATCTCAACCAGAATAGAAGCGGGCAACTCAACCTTGATTCCAGCCTGCTGAAGTATCTCAGACAGCCGCTCCAGGCGCTTACTCATTCCCCCATCCACCTCTCCCAGCATTAAGGTGGGTTCATGGCCAATATGTCGAATCAGACCAGGACGCTCAATAAAGCTGAAGATCTTCGCCACACCACCCATTACCCGTTCCGGACCGAGCACATCACTGAGCTGACCTACGGCCTCGACCCCATTCAACAGAGAGACAACTGTCGTATCTGGCCCCACTAAAGGCGGCATTGCCTCGGCAGCCTCAGGAACCTGCCAACTCTTGACCGCTACCAGCACAACATCCACAGGACCAATTTCTGCAGGGTTTGCCGTCACCTTAGGCGCTTCAATTTGGAAATCTCCGTTAATGCTTTCAACCCTGAGTCCAGCATGCTGCATAGTACGCAGATGATCACCCCTGGCAATAAAAGAGACATCCTGGCCACTGTCAGCCAGCCGACCGCCAAAATAACCACCAACGCCACCGGTTCCATAGATAGCCACCCGCATACCAACACCTCCCTTTGAAGCACGTTCAGCGCCTTAAATTTACAGAACGATCAGTATAAACGCCCCACTGAAGAGTTTACATACAGGCAAAAAAAACGCCTGCCGCCCGGTGAGGGCAAGACAGGCGTTACATTAACGGTCAAGCGTGATGCCGACTATTATGTTGTCTTATTCTTGGCCCAATGTGCCTTCACATATAACAGAGTGATCTTATTCATCCGCTTCATGATGTCATCGGTAGTCACAAAAATAGTAACCGGATAACTATTCTCGGCACTACCTGTGAAATATTGCCGCACCGTCTTCCAGACGTTTTCTACACCCTGTAATTCCCGGTTAATATCATCCGAGTTAAGCGTGTTCGCTTCCAGGGACTTGTGTGCACTTTCAAACTCATCGACAGCCTGCTTCATGCCGCTCACAGTGGAATCACTCTTAAAGCCCGCCTGATGTGCGGCATAAAACATCGCAATACGTTGTGAGAGCATACGCTGACGTCCTGCGGTGTTAACCGCAGCCACACTCTGTTCAGCCTGCTTACCCTCCAGCTCTACCACGATAGCCTGATAAAGCTCCAGCATAGCCTCGCTCAGCTCAAGCATGGTTACACCGCTGAATTTTACATAAGGCGCCTTGGTGATCTTCTCCATCTTTTCCAGCATGGGGTCCACTTCAGCAATGAGTGCATTGACCTTGTTATCAGTGACTGATTTTTTCAATACGTCATGATTACTCACCAGCAGGGCCATACTGCCCTTCATCTGCCTGCGAGCCTTTCCTGCCCGGATCTGATTACCCAAAAAGAGATAATCTTTAGTGATACGCTGGGTCAACATACGCTGCATCCCCGCCGTATTGACCAGTGCGGCCATATCAGCTGCTAATGCATTGGTGACAGTTAATGGCAGACAAACCAGAAGAGCGAGCCAAAATAGTCCCACTGCTTTTATATTAATCTTCATTATTATCCTCATCCCCCTCATGACTGACTAAGCCAGAGAGCCGGTTTTAACAAATTGTATCAGTGAAAAAGAATAGTATTACCCCTACCCAGGACCTGCATACCGGTACAACTGGGCACTCAAGCATCCGCTCTCGGAGTTTAATTCAATACCGGTTGAGAACTTTAGCGTCTAATCGGCGATGAACTTGACTATTTCTTTTACAATTTGCCTGGCACCCTCGCCATAAAGCATAGTGATGTGATTTCCTGGCACTTCAGCATACTGCCCTTGAGGCAGTGCAGCTACTGTCGCTTCAGCCTGTTTTCGAGGTAATAAAGGCGGCGCCCCGGGAAGACCATAGGCCCCGGTCCCATTAAGCAGCAACGCCGGCTGCAAAATTCCAGGGAGCTTAACCTGCCACTCTTCGGCCAACACATGTTCAACCGCTTCAACAATCGCCTCTGGCCGAGAACGGGCAATCACGGCACCATTCGCCAAGGTTTCCACATCAGCTCGAAAGTAACTCTCTATAGCGGCATCCCACCACTGATAAAAAAAGGGCATTACCTTTACCGCTGCCAGATAGGTCTCCCATGAGGGCACGGTCTTTCCCAGTCGATCAATCGCCGGCTGAATCAGCTTTCGGGTATCTGGATGCATCTCTGCAGCCGCATCAATAATCACCAGCTTCTCCACACGTTCAGGATAGCGATGGGCCATGTACATGCTGAGCAGGCCACCATATGAGTGCCCTCCCAATAAAACCTGCTCTAATTCCAGTTGATCCAGCAGACCAATAATATCGGCCGCGTGGTCCTCCAGGGTATAACCACTTGCCGGCTTATCGCTCAAACCGCGTCCGCGAAGATCAACAGCCAATAACCTAACAGCCTCACCCAGCCCTTTGGCAACCAGACCATCAAAAGAGTGTGCATTGGCCGTCAGTCCTGGCATTAACAGCAGAGGCTGTCCTGCCCCCTGATGATCAAGATAGTGCAGGCGCAGGCCATTGGTTTCTATAAAACACTCCACTTAGCACTCCCCGTCGTTGATTAGAATTAAAGATACTCCTCTCCCGGCCGTCATCATAAACAATAACCGACTGCACTAAAATCATTCTCCTAATTATGGACAATAGATCACCATGGAGGTATTCACAGAGGGAGACTACTTGAAACATTGAGCTTCACTAGAGTTGAAAGTGGATAATGCCATGGCTGACGAAAAGCATGATAATGCGACCTATTTAGTCAATGTAGCACGGGACGCTTTTGGACATCTGGCACAGGGAATCAGTGTATTTGATGAAGAGCTTAACCTAGTCTTCTTTAATGACCGTTTCCGAGAACTGCTCGATTTTCCCAAAGAGCTGGTACAGGTTGGTACTAATGTCGCCGAACTCTTTCGATATAATGCCAACCGTGGTGAATATGGCGCTGGTGATGCCGATGAACAGGTTGCTGAACGTGTCGCCTTAGCTAAGGAGTTCAGCGCCCACAGTTTTCAGCGAGAACGACCCGACGGAGTAATTATTCAGATTGATGGCAGCCCTATGTCGAGTGGTGGTTTTGTCACCACGTACACGGACATCACCGAAAAAGTACAGTATGAGGCATTTCTCAAGAGTATTATTGAAGCCAGTCCAGCAGGATTCGGCATCTCCCGCCAAAGCGACGGCAAGATATCCTTCTTAAACACCCGTCTCGCTGAGATGCACGGCATGCCTTCCAAAGAGATGAGTGAATTCTATGCACGCGACCTCTATGCAAACCCTTCAGACCGGGAGAAGATACTTGAGCAATTTAAGATTGAGGAAAAAATCATTGATGCAGAAGTAACCTTAAAACGCAATAATGGTGAAACATTCCCTGCCTTGATGTCACTCTACCCTACCACTTATGAGAACCAAGCCTCCTTCTTCGCCTGGGTCTATGATATCACCAACCTTAAAGAGGCACAGAACAATCAGGCTGAACTTGAGCGCGAACTAAACCAAGCACAAAAACTGGAAGCGATAGGCCAATTGGCTGGTGGCATTGCACACGAGATCAATACACCCTCCCAATATATCTGGGACAATCTAAAATTCCTTCATGAGGCGCACATAGATTTGCGTGAATTACTTGGGGATTTTTTCGCCTTGATTGAGGCAGCCAAAAATAAAGGCGTGATGAAAGATGAGTGTGAGAAGATCATGCAAAAAGCCGAGAAGGTCGATTACGAATATCTTTTGAATGAGATGCCTGTTGCCATTGACCAGTCCATTACCGGCATCTCTGATATTTCTCGAATTGTGCTGGCGATGAAGGAGTTTTCCCACCCAGGAGAAAGCAATAAGTCCAGCATTGACATCAATCACATGCTGGAAAACACACTTACTATATCCCGTAGCGAATGGAAACATGTGGCGAATGCTGAAACAGCATTAGACCCATCACTCCCCAATGTACGCTGCCAACCGGGAGAAATTAATCAGGTCTTCTTAAACTTACTGGTCAATGCGGGACAGGCCATAGATGAAGCACAATTATCTGATCAAGGTATCATCAAGATCAAGACTTCACATGACAGTGGCCATGTCATTATAGCAATCAGTGATAACGGCCCCGGCATTCCAGAAAAGCTGAAGAATAAAGTATTCGAGCCATTTTTTACCACGAAAGAGGTAGGCAAGGGTACCGGACAAGGGCTCTCAATTGCCCACAACATCGTGGTAAAAAAGCATCAGGGTGAAATCAGTTTCGTTTCTTCAAAAAACAAGGGTACAACATTTACCATCAAGCTACCTATCATAGAGACTGATGAGTAGGTCATATCCATTTCAGCTCTTCAAGTGACTCGATATGCTACTCATTAGGTGATCCATTAATACCTTAAATTCAGCCGCCGCCAATGGTCGCGTATAGAGGAATCCTTGCGCCTCATGACATCCTTCGTCCTCAAGGAAATCACGCTGAGCATCACGCTCTACGCCTTCAGCAATAACCCTTAGTGAGAGCCCTTTGCCCAAGGCAATAACGGCTCGAGTAATAGCCACATCGGCCCGTCCTTCTGGAACATCATTCACAAAGGAGCGATCGATTTTCAATTTATCAATAGGTAACCGTTTCAAATAACTGAGCGAAGAGTAACCCGTTCCAAAATCATCAATCGCCAGTGACACACCGAGTTCTTTTAAAGAACCCAGTGTACTGATCGCCTCTTCGGGATGTTTCATTATGAAACTTTCTGTAATTTCCAGCTCAAGCAGACTGGCAGGCAAACGCGTCTCCCACAGTATTTTCCGCACCAGTTCTACAATATCTCCACGTTCAATCTGGTGGCCAGACACATTGACTGCAACTGTACCAAATTGCAGCCCTGCATCCAGCCACTGTTTCGCCTGGACACAAGCATTACGCAACACCCACTCACCAATAGACAATATCAAGCCAGTCTCTTCTGCCAGTGGAATAAAATTATCTGGCGGCACCAACCCCATCTCGGGATGATGCCAACGGACAAGCGCTTCTGATCCGGTTAATCGGCCACTCTTCAGATCAAACTGCGGATGATAATGAAGAACCAGTTGCTGTTGCTCTACCGCCTGCCGAAGATTACTTTCAAGCAGAACCCGTGCATGTGCTGTAGCCGTCATCTCCTGTGTATAAAACTGATAGTTATTTCGTCCACTCTCTTTCGCACGATACATTGCAGCATCTGCATTTCGAACCAAGGTAGTGACATCTCTCCCATCTTCTGGATAGATAGCTATGCCAATGCTGGATGATATGTGCAGTTGATTGCCGTACAATTCAAACGGCTCAATAAAAGCGGACAATATTTTTTCTGCAACAGGTGCAACGACATTCGTGTCCATCACATCTTCAAGCACCACTACAAACTCATCTCCGCCCAAGCGCGCAACTGTATCCTCTTCCCTGATCAACGCATTGAGCCGCCGTGCGACCTGCTGTAATAGGCGATCACCCACTGGGTGTCCTAAACTATCATTGATATGCTTAAAGCGATCCAGATCCAGAAACAAAACAACCAACTGATGCACATCTCTTTTGGCACGGCTTAAAGCGTGTTCACAACGCTCATTAAACAGCACCCGATTAGGCAGGTCGGTTAAAACATCATAGTGGGCCAGATGCTCTATTCTCTGCTCAGAGATTTTTTTATCTGTAATATCTGAAAAGACACTTACATACTGAACGATATCGCCAACTTGATCACGAATTCCCGATATATTTTGCCAGACTGGATGTGCCTCACCATCTTTTCGGCGATTCCATATCTCGCCTTGCCAGCTACCTGTTGCTGTCAACTCCGACCAAAATGCCTGGTAAAAATCATCATCATGATAATCCGAGCGTAACAGTCGAGGCGTTTTCCCAATCACCTCTTCCGACTGGAAACCTGTAATTTCTGTAAACGCCTTGTTTACCTGAAGGATAACGCCTCGCGCATCAGTGATTACGATACCTTCTGTTGTCCCATTAAATACACTGGCGGCAAGTCGGGTCTCTTCATCCCGCCGCTTGCGATCGGAAATATCATGCATTCGTGCCGTAAGCGCGGATGAGCCTTCACTGTAGACACGATTCAGGCTGACTTCGGTATGGATAAGTGTGCCATCCAGCTGCTTATGTACCCATTCAAACAGTTGCGGCTTTCCTGCCAACGCTGCGGAAATATACCGATAGGCACTTTCACTTGAAAGCGTCCCGTCAGGCTGCATCTGTGGAGAAAACTTCTCAGGCCCAAAACCAATAATTTCATCTTTTGAACAACCATAGATCTCTTCTACTTTAGTGTTACAACTGGTAAAGCGGTTATTGTCCAGGGTCAATATCCCATCATTGGCTGATTCAAATAAGACTCTATAATGCTCCTCACTGTTGCATAACGCCAAATCAGAACGCTGTCGTTCCAGCTCTGCAGAGGCTCTTGATGCGAATATGGTCAGCATCGAGAGAATATAATCGGGGTTATCCATGGACACGTCATCAAGCACGGCCAACAAGCCCAGTGCATCACCATTCGTGGACTTGAGGGGTATCCCGACATAACTCTCTGCATTCAATTCCTTTAATAGATAATCACGAGGAAACTGTTGTTGAATATGATCAGGAAACGTACAGGCACCGCTATGAACGATGTCATGACAGGGCGTGTCAGTCAATGCATATTCCAGATTCTCTGCAAGCACCCCCTTCTGCCATACGGCCTTCGTTTTTACAAAATCACCATCCGCCTGCTGTAATTCTGCCACAATGACATAACTGACACCCAGTGACTCAGCAAGATGGGACGCCAGCTTTTCAAAAAAGTGATTTCCCGTCAATGCCGATACACCGATGGCAATCTGCCTTATCATCACCTCATTTCGAATACGCTCCGATATATCATTTACAATGGCTATGTAGTGGGTGAGCACGCCCTCGGTGTTACAAACAGGTGACAATGTGAGCTCATTCCAGAAACGACTACCTTCTTTGCGTGTACTGTGAAGCTGGACCTGACAAGGCTCGCCTTCATTGATTGTTTTTGTTGCCTGCTGAACAGCCCCCTTATTATCAGACTCACCATTAAAAAATGGAAAAGGATGCCCAATCATCTCTTCAGCTTTATAACCGGAAATTTTCTCAAATGCGGGGTTCACATATATAACTGGGTGATTCTTCTGGTTTGAATCGATAATGGCTATGCCGTTACTCGCAGCCGTAATCGCCCTGTCCCTTATAATCAAGGCGACTTCTGTCTGCTGCTTCTCCTGCAGTTCAGCATTCAGTTGATCTGTGCGCTGAACAACCAATCTCTTGAGCGTGCGATTCCAGGCATAACCACCAATAACACTCAATGCCAATAAGAACAGCAAGAGCAACAGATAGAATTGTAATGAGGGTTTCCAGCTCGACGCAGATATATTAATCCATTTACTGAAAATCTTTTGATGCTCTTCTGGACTGAGGCTTTTCAAACCTTTATCAAGGATACTGTGCAGCTCTGGCCAGTCATTTCTGACGGCAAAGGCCCACCGATAGAAGTAATCCGTACTTCCAGCCACACGAAGATTGGTTATGCCCTGCTGCTCCATGTAATAGGTCGCTGTAGCGAGGTTCCCAACCATCGCATCCACCATCCCAAAAGAGACTTTACGCAGCGCTGCTTCCAGATTAGGCACTGGGTCAAGCGTCACCTCAGGATAACGCTCAAGCATAAAATCGTGTGCCGCATAGCCAGAAACAACCGCCACCTTCAGCCCCTTCAGATCAGCCATGGAAAGATCCTGCTTCACCTGCTTACGCACCAGGATCACGGCAGGCACCTCAACCATCGGCTGAGTAAAATTCATGAACTCCAGACGCTGAGGTGTGGCACTGGCCGCACTCCACATATCAATCTCACGACGCTTTGCCTGCCGTACCACTTCATCCCAACTTTCCAACTGAACAATCTCGAGCTGCACGCCCAAACGCTCAGCTACCAATCTCAGGTAGTCCGCAGCCAATCCCTTATACTCGCCTGTGGAAGTAAAAAACTCTACCGGTCTAAATTCGGGATCGGGTCCCACACGGATCACAGGATGATCAGCCAGCCAGGATTTCTCAGCCTCAGTCAGGTGGATATTCGAAGCGGGTGACGAAACGGCGAACGACGAAAACAATTGCAGATTGAGCAATATAAAAATGAATAACGCGCGCGTAATTATTTTTAACGTCCCTGTCTGCATTTTGCAAACATTCATACAACAACCCATTTACAAACGTGACGGGGAGTAGTGCCAGTAGCGGGTAGCCTGAAAATTGAGTGTCAGCCAGCCCTGAAGTAGGTATCGGCGCAGAGGATATTTTCTTTAGTCAAGACGAGCTGTCGTGCATGAACATAGCAATAATGCGGGTAAGGAATTTAATCCTTTAGGTTGATTCGATCGGTGGTGTCCAGTTTATTACTAAAACCACAAAATCTACGCAGTTTTATAATGGATTCAATATGAACCTGATTGTGGTCTATCTCGACGCCCTGCTCTTTCAAGGCGAGAAACGTACGGGAGAGCCCCTCCTGAGACATACCCAGCAGGGCAGCCAGCAGTTTTTTACTGTGTGGTAATGTGATGCGGTTTTCCCCACGACCCTGATCATAGGCAAGATCCAGTAAAAACGCAGCAACTCGTTGCGCTGTAGTTCGTAGCCGTTGATTCTTTACCTGCCTGACCATGGTACGAAACTGGGTGGAGAGCGTGGCCATCATAGTCACGCCAAAATCACCACTGTGACGTATCAACTCAATCAGTTCAGGCCCTGGAATCTTGAGAACCCGTGCCGTTTTTACCACTTCTGCTGACATCAGAAAACGTTTATGGGTTATCACGGCCGCCAGGATAAAGGAATCACCAGGATAAAGTATTTCGATTACAGTCTGCTGTCCCTCAGGTCCTCTGGCGGTGAGTTGCACCAAACCACTCATTAACACATAGAGATGATTGGCTTTATCCCCTTCACGAAATAGAAAATTGCCCTTATCACATGTCACTTCATCCGTCAGTTTAGCAACCTGTTCAAGGTCATCAGGCGTCATCCCTGAGAATAACGGGATCTGTTCAAGTAAATGGGCTTCTATCATGATATTTGAGCTTTAAAAATAATTAATTTATTGGAAAAAGGCTTCCCTGCATCCGACGGGAAATAAGATTAACACAGTCAAAAGGAAAATAGCGCCTAAATTTCTATTCCTTTCAGAATGAATTATTAGTAAAAAATCATGTTGGAAATTTTGCCATCAATGCTTCCACATCACTGTTTCTAAATATAACCAAAGAACCCACCACTACACATTGCTGGATAGCAGCAAAAAATCCCGATCGTTTGAGTTTTACCAAAAACCTCCTCTCGCATTCAAGTATAGACAAAGCAGAAATATTGCATCTCAACCACCCCATCACCTGGATTAAATCTCCTGTTGTTTAAATAAAAGCTTTGGGAATAAATAGACTTGATCGCTGTAAACCATTAAAGTATTTGCCTGCTTGCCCGACAACCACCATAAGACAGTAAATTATTCAACCACCAGCAAGGAGCGCAGCAATACAACGATCAAGCCGTATCAACGATCTGTGACGATGGACCAATAAAATGATTCAACTATCAGGCAATCACTGAAATCCCTTCGGTGACTTAACCAAGTCAGAGACCACGATGAGCTTATATACACAGATCGAGAAGCATTTTTTCTTCACCCTGACCCGAAAAATAGTCGGTAACATTGGTTTTCTTCTGTTATTTCAGCTGCTCACTTTGTGGCTGGTATACAGCCATATCCGGGACACCCAATCTTTACTTAAAAATAGTGCACCCGATGCCACACTGGTGAACCAACTTTCGACCCAACTTGATAGTCATCTGACCATCATTCTTATCCTCACCCTGATAAGCCTGGCTGTCGCAGTTGGCATTATGGGCTATATGCGTCATCTCTTTCTGCGCCCGATAAAAGACATCACCACGATCCTAAGCGGCATTACAGAAAAAGACGGTGATATCTCAGCCACCCTGCCGATAACGACACAGGATGAGATTGCAGACATGGCAAGCAGCTACAACGCCTTCGCTGACAATCTTCGAAACATTATAGACAAGACGCGTCGACGCACGGTTAGCGTAGCACTTGGCTCCACCAAGCTGGATAAAATGATCCACAGCGCCCATGACAGGGTTGATCAACAGGAGATAAATGCCTCACAGGTATTCCAGTCCAGCAGTGAAGCAACCCGAGCCATTGACGAAATAGCCCGCCACACCAATACCATTTCGGAACAGAATGGTGCCAACCTGGAAGAGGCGAATGAATCCTCCGCTCGTTTGACCAAAGTAACAGAACAGGTATCAGCCGTAAGCCATCTACTCAGCGGCTTTAATGACACCGTCAATCTGCTGAGCAAGAACTCAGAGAATATTCGTACCATCCTGACCATGGTCCAGGAATTTTCTGATCAAACCAATCTGCTTGCACTCAACGCTGCGATTGAAGCAGCCAGGGCTGGAGAAAATGGTCGCGGCTTTGCCGTCGTTGCTGATGAAGTGCGCAACCTTTCCCATAAGGTGAACAGTGCCACAGGCGAGATCAGCAAAAACATAAGCGAGATGACCAGCCTGGTTGAGAATACCAAGAATGGCACACTTGAGATCCAGCAGTACACCGAAAGCACCCAAACAGTTATTAACGATACCGCGTTACAATTCCAGAAAATGGTCACTGATTTCGACACAGTCAACGAGCAACTGATTGAGATCAGCGCAGCCATTGAAGAGCTTTCCATTACCAATAAAGAGTCGCATCGCAATGTCAGCGCTATTGCTGAACTCAGCAAAAGCATCAAGGCTGATATGGATGAATCACAAACCTACTCAGAAGAGCTTGAAGTCGCCACTGAACAGACCCAGGAACTGCTCTCCCGTTTCATAATTGGGCATGGCGGCTTTGAAAATATGATTCAAACCGCACGCGTGTGGGCCAACCAAGTACAGCAAGCCCTGAATGAATTAGCCACACGCGGTGTCAATCTGTTCGATACAAACTACCAGGCCGTACCCAACACCAATCCACAGAAGTACACCATTCCGTATAACAAGGTCTACGAACCGGTTATACAACCGCTGATTGATCAATTCGTAAAAGACCGTCCTGATTTCATCTATGCCGTGCCGATTGATAAGAACGGCTATCTGCCGGCACACCACAGCCACCTATCCAAGCCCATGACCGGCGATTTTCAAACCGACAACATCAACAGCCGGCACATGAAAATCTACAACACCAATCGGGCAGAGATTCGTCGTGCCGCCAACACTGAGCCCTTCTTGCTGCAGACTTACATCAGGGATACAGGTGAGGTACTGAATGACCTCTCCTTTCCGCTCTATATCAACGGCAAACATTGGGGCGCACTTATCCTTGGTTTCAAACCAGAACAGCTACTGGAAAAAGATTAAATTCTACCTAGTCTCACTGAACGGGGCTGTCGCAGATACAGCACCATGATGACGGGTTCTCCGGTATAATCCTCCTCTTCTGTTACAAGATTCAGCACAAGCCACACCGCCAACCCGAGGGGAGCCCATGCAAATTCAGTGGTATCCAGGCCACATGCACAAGGCCAGTAAAGAGATAAAAAAGACCCTGCCACAGGTAGACGTCATCATTGAGGTACTGGATGCGCGCATACCCTTTAGCAGCACCAATCCCATGCTCTCCTCCCTGCGGGGTGACAAACCTTGCATCAAGGTGTTAAGCAAAAGTGACCTTGCGGATCCGCTACTCACCGAACAGTGGCAACACTATCTGGAATTGGAGCAAGGCGTAAGAAGTATTGCTATTTCATCAGAACAACCCGCCACACTGCAGCAATTACCCATCCTCTGTCGCAGCATGTTTCCCTCAAAGGCAAAAAGCATTAAAGGCATCCATGCCATGATCGTTGGCATCCCGAATGCCGGTAAATCAACTCTGATTAATATCCTGGCCAAGCGCACTATAGCCAAGACAGGCAACGAACCAGCCGTAACCAAGCATCAACAACGCATCAACCTGGGCGATGGCATTGTACTCTCGGACACACCGGGCGTGCTCTGGCCAAACATTGAGAACCGCAACAGTGGCTATCGCTTGGCCGCCACAGGTGCCATCAAAGACACCGCCATGCAGAATGACGATGTGGCCCACTTCACTGCCGAGTACCTGCTCAAAGCTTATCCTGAGGCACTTAAAGCACGCTACCAGCTGGAGATACTTCCAGACACTGAATACGAATTACTGGAAGCCATAGGAAAAAAGCGCGGTTGCCTGCGCAGCGGCGGCTTCGTTGACATGGACAAGGTGAGCAAACTGTTATTGACTGAACTTCGCTCAGGCAGTCTGGGTAGAATCACATTAGAAACACCGGCCATGATGGAGCAGGAAATAAAAGAGACTGAAGAAATCCAGGCCGACAAGGCAGCCAAACGAAAACAGCGTAAAGCGACGCGAAGCGTTAAAAAAAGAAAATAGTGGCCTTGTTTTCGAACGAACACCAAGCCTTAAAAAAAACTACCTCCCACAATACAGAGGCCACATAAGCCCGTCTGAGCTATCTGAGTGATCAGGGTAACAAAATCGTTGCACCTGTGGTTTTCCTTGCCTCAAGATCTTTGTGCGCTTGAGCTACATTGCTCAGTGCATAACGCTGTCCGATGTGAATTTTTACGATGCCCTGTGCAACCACATCAATAAGATCTTCAGCAGACTCGGTTAACAGCGCCCGATTCCGAACATAAGTACCCAGCGTTGGACGCTGCACATAGAGTGAGCCTTTCTGCGCCAGCAAGCCTAAATTAAAATCGGTAATGGGACCTGATGCATTACCGAAACTGACCAAAGTACCCGTAGGACGCAACGAATCCAGTGAGGAGGTCAGCGTCGCCTGACCGACAGAGTCATAGACTGCTGCGACGCCTTCACCACCTGTGATATCACGCACCCGTGCAGCTACGTCTTCTTCCGAATAGAGGATGGTGTGATGACAACCTTGCGCCTGAGCCAGTTCAGCCTTCTCTTTTGACCCAACACAACCGATTACAGTGGCACCCAGGTGGCGCCCCCACTGGCTCAAAATCGTGCCTACACCACCGGCTGCGGCCATCAGCAAAATGGTATCGCCCTTTTGCACGGGATAGGAATTTTTCAAGAGATAGCGTGCCGTCATGCCCTGCAACATCATGGCGGCAGCCGTTTCGTCGTTTATGCTATCGGGGAGTTTGATGAGTTTATCGGCATCAATCAGACGCTCAGTGGAATAGGCCCCAAGGACCATGGCATAGGCCACCCGATCACCCGGCGACAAGCCCTCAACCCCGTCACCTGCCGCCTCAACAATACCCGCCGCTTCCATACCTAGGGTTTGTGGAAAATCACCCAGCGGATAGAGCCCTGTTCGCTGGTATACATCGATAAAATTGAGCCCGACTGCAGTGTGGCGCAGCTTGACCTGTCCAGCGGCTGGATTGCCGATCGATACGGCCTCCCAACTCAGGACTTCAGGCCCACCATATTGATGTATACGAATAGCATGAGTCACTGACACGCTCCTCTGATAGCTGGCTAACTTAACAGTTCCAAACAAAAAATATAGAATGACAATAGCACTAAAACTAGCAGAAGGTATCTAGGAGAACAAAGACTATTAACGATTATTATTGTCTGCAGGCAACCTCTGCCTCAACTTGCTCCAGGTTCTCATGCCGCACATCTTTGCCTTTAACCAGGAATACCACATACCGACTGATATTTTTGGCGTGACCGCCGATGCGTTCCAGGGCACGTAAACCCAAGACCACATCAACCATGTGTCCTACACTGCGGGAGTCCTCCATGATGAAGGTGGAAAGTCGCCTTAGGGCAGAGCGAAAATCATCCCCCACAACGCCATCTCGCCGAACGACATCCAGCGCCTGATCCAGATCCAGTTGATCAAATGCAGTGACTGAATCTTCAACCATCAGGTTCACAAAGCCTGCCATCTTGATCAGGTCATCCAGCAGATGGTGGTTCGGCGGATTGGCATCACCATCATAAAAACGGATGGTCAGATGGGCCAGCCGACGTGCCTGGTCGCCGATGCGCTCCAGATCACCCACAATCTTGGCAATGGTCATAATCTCGCGCAGATCTCGAGCAACCGGTTGCCGCTTCGCAATCAGCCGGATAATCTCTTCATCGGCCTTGATATCCAGGGCATCGATATCCCGATCACCCACAATGACGGCCTGTGCCGCATCCACATCCTCCTCAATCAGGGAGTGGGTGGCATCAAGCACCTGCTTACAGGCGAGATCCTTAAGCTGAATCACTAACTGATGCAGGTGATTCAGATCCTTGTTAAAACTACTGACGATATGGCCGTCGGTCATTTCATTCATGCCTTTATCCAAAACGTCCGGTAATATAATCTTCCGTCAAACGGTGACGGGGATTAGTAAAGATATCGTCTGTTTTACCCACCTCAACCAACTCACCCAGATGGAAATACGCAGTGCGCTGGGAGACGCGTGCCGCCTGTTGCATGGAGTGGGTCACAATGGCAATGGTGTACTGCTCCCGCAGTTCATCAATCAACTCTTCAACACGAGCCGTTGCAATCGGATCCAGCGCAGAACAGGGCTCATCCATCAGAATCACCTCGGGTGCTACCGCAATGGTTCGAGCGATACAAAGCCGCTGCTGTTGACCACCAGAGAGCCCGATACCGGTCTCTTCCAGACGATCCTTCACTTCATCCCAAAGCCCCGCCTTCAGCAAAGACTCTTCAACAATATCATCCAATTCAGACTTATTGCTGGTCAGGCCATGAATGCGCGGACCATAAGCCACATTGTCATAGATTGATTTGGGGAATGGATTGGGTTTTTGAAACACCATACCGACCTGGGCACGCAACGGCACAACATCGAGTGAACGATCATAGATGTTCTGCTCATCCAGCTTTATCTCACCCTCGACACGACAGATATCAATCGTGTCATTCATGCGATTGAGACAGCGCAAAAAAGTTGACTTACCACAACCGGAGGGTCCAATCATGGCAACCACTTCATTCTTGCCAATATCCAGACTGACATTATTAATGGCCAGTTTGTCACCGTAGTAAACATTCACATTACGAGCCGTCATTCTGGGGTCGACCGTCGTTATATCGCCAACGGTTCCATTAATAGCACGGGACTCATCCACTACAGGGCTAAAGCCTGTGGCAATTACACCGGTCGGGGCGGTTACGGCCGCAGCGGTATCGGGTGTTACGCTTAACATTTCATCACTCCTGTTTTGCATTCAGGTTCTGCTCTATTCAATATGTCGTTCTTGCCAGACCATTCATTTTCTAATCACCCTGGCGATCACCAACGGCGCTCAAAACGCTTACGCAAAATAACAGCCAAAACATTCATCACAATCAAAAAGCCCAACAACACCATAATGGCGGCAGACGTCTTCTCCATAAAGGCACGCTCCGGACTATCGGCCCAGAGAAAGATCTGCACTGGCAACACCGTCGAAGGATCCATTGCGCTACCCGGAATATCCACGATAAAGGCCACCATACCGATCATCAGCAAGGGGGCCGTCTCACCGAGCGCCTGCGCCATACCGATAATGGTTCCGGTCAGCATGCCCGGCATGGCAAGGGGCAAGACATGCTGGAACACAGTCTGCATTTTTGATGCACCAACGCCTAATGCCGCCTCACGTATGGATGGCGGGACGGCCTTTAGTGCTGCACGACTGGCAATAATGATGGTGGGCAGAGTCATCAGGGTCAGCACCATGCCGCCTACCAGAGGTGCCGAACGGGGTAAACCAAAAAAGTTAATAAAGACAGCAAGACCCAACAAACCAAATACAATAGAGGGCACGGCCGCCAGGTTATTGATATTCACCTCGACCAGATCGGTCCAGCGATTACGTGGCGCAAACTCTTCGAGATAGACCGCTGAGGCAACACCAATCGGAAACGACAACAATAGCGTAACAATCAAGGTGTAGAGCGAACCCATGACCGCGCCACCAATACCGGCCAGTTCAGGTTCACGTGAATCACCACCGGTAAAGAAAGTCAGGTTAAAGAATTTTTCAATCTTATGATCGGCCTCCAGCGCCTCAATCCAGGCGAGCACATTATCTTTAATGCGGCGCTCTGACTCCGGTACTGAGCGATCAATATGGCCTTTGATCAACATATCGATATCATCATCGGCAGGTAGCCAGAGCTGTTCACTGGAACCAATCAGCTCAGGGTTTGCCATGACTCGTTCACGCAACACTAGCGATGCGCCGTTACTGACAATGCCATACAACTCACGCTTCTCTTTACGCGCTTTCACTTCCGGATAGCGTGCTCGAAGTGTACTTTTTATCAATCCAGCATAATTGGCTGAAGAGAGAACCGCCGGGTCACGTTCACCCGAGGGATCAATCACTGACTCCGTGTACTCAATATCCAGCAATAGCCGTGTCTGCTGGAAGGCACTGTAACCCTTGCCAATAATGCTTAGGAACATAAGCCCAACGAAAGTCAGACCCAACAGCACTGCAAAAAAACCGAAACGCCGAAAACGCCTTTCACGTCCATAACGCTGGTTAAGCGTGGCATTCACTCGATCAATCGTCCGAGCCTGGTTATTTTCAAGCTTACTCATACGCTTCCCGATATTTTCTAACCACACGCAGGGCAACAACATTGAGAATCAAGGTCACCACAAAAAGTAAAAGTCCAAGCGCAAAGGCTGCCAGTGTCTTTGGACTGTCAAACTCCTGATCCCCCACCAACAGGGTAACAATCTGCACAGTAACAGTGGTGACACTCTGAAGTGGATTGGCCGTAAGATTGGCCGACAGACCTGCTGCCATCACCACGATCATGGTCTCACCTATTGCCCGGGAAACAGCCAACAATATGCCGCCCACAATACCGGGCAGTGCGGCGGGCAGGATCACTTTTTTAACGGTTTCAGAATGGGTGGCACCGATACCCAGCGAGGCATCCCGCATGGTTTGTGGTACGGCGTTGATCACATCATCTGAAAGAGAAGAGATGAAGGGGATAATCATAATCCCCATAACCAGCCCTGCTGCCAGGGCGCTCTCGGAAGAGACATCCAGCCCCAACAGTTCACCGTTATTACGAATAAAAGGGGCCACCGTGAGTGCCGCAAAAAAGCCGTAAACCACGGTAGGGATACCGGCCAAAATCTCCAACAGCGGTTTGGCATAGGCCCTAAAATGACTGCCTGCATATTCAGAGAGATAGATCGCCGACATCAGACCGATAGGTACTGCAACCAACATCGCGATCAATGCAATTAGCAATGTTCCAACAAACAGGGGGATGACACCAAAGGCACCCGACGATCCCACCTGATCTTCCCGAATGGCCATCTGCGGGCTCCATTCAAGACCAAACAGAAACTCCGAAACAGGAATGATCTGAAAGAATCTAATCGACTCAAACAGGACCGACAACACAATGCCCAGGGTGGTAAAAATGGCAATGGTCGAACAACCAACCAATAACCATTTAATGGCCGACTCAACTCGATTGCGTGCCCGATATGTTGGTGATATCAGTTTCCAGCCCAATGACAGGCCAGCAATAGCCAGACTGAGCACCACAACAAATAGAGCCGCATAGCTGGTCTGCTGCAGGCTTTTGTAATGCTCCGATGCCCGTTCCATCTCGGGACTCACTTCGCTGGAAACAATATTACCCTGGGCCAGGTTCTGGATATCGTTAATCACCAATCCCAGCTGTGCTTCTGGCATCGCACGCACCGCTTCGGGCAGACCTGACACCACCAGATCCCTGATAACCCCACCCTGCAACGAGACCCAGAGCAGCAGTACAAGCAGGGCCGGGAGCCCACACCAGAGTGCCGTAAAGAAGCCATAGTAAGAGGGTAACGAGTGAAGACTCCTTACCCCGCCAGGACCACCCACCAGCTTCCGGGAACGACGAACACCCAGGCGGTAGGCCAAGCCCATCAAGCCAAGCAGTATAATAATCAGAAGGGTGTTACTCATAATACGTCAGCAACTAAATTCTTCCAGACTTAAGAACGGCATTACCCTCGCCTGCAACCAGTAGAGGGTAATGCCTCTCCGCTCGTCCGAACTGTCATAAGAGCGGAGCGATTAATTGGCAAAAGGTTTACTTACTCAGTTTGAGTATGTTTAAACCCTTCACATCCGCAGCAAACTGATTACGCTCTTCGTTTGGCATCGGAATCATGCCCTTGTCAACCAGGTAACCCTCTTCACCCCAAGCCTTATCGCTGGTGAACTCAGCCAGGAACTCCTGGATACCAGGAATCTTGCCGACATGGGCTTTCTTGACATAGAAGTAGAGTGGACGCGATACAGGGTATGAACCATCAGCAATCGCCTCAAAGGTCGGAGCCATGCCATCAACCAGTGAACCCTGTACCTTGTCGGAGTTCTGATCAAGGAAGCTGAAACCAAAGATACCCAGTGCCTTGGGGTTGCTCTCCAGCTTCTGCACAATCAGATTGTCGTTTTCGCCAGCCTCGATGAAAGCACCATCTTCACGAATGGTGTGACAGATACCTTTGTAAGCCTGCTTGTCTTTCTTCTTCATTGCCTTGATGAAATCAAAGGTCTTACAACCACCTTCCATCGCCAGCTCTACGAAGGCATCACGGGTACCGGAGGTGGGAGGAGGACCCAGCACCTCAATCTCCATGTCAGGCAGAGCGGCATTCACCTGTTTCCAGGTCTTGTAGGGATTCTCGACCAGCCCATCCCCGCCCTTGGGATTAGGAACCTGCCTGGCCAAGGCCAGGAATAGATCACGTCTAGTCAGTTGGATCTGCTCAGCCGACTTGGCATTGGCCATGACAATCCCGTCATAACCGATCTTTACTTCGATAATGTCAGTCACGCCATTACTGGCACACTTTTCTACCTCGGAGCTTTTAATGCGACGAGAAGCATTGGTGATATCGGGATGATCAACACCCACACCGGAGCAGAACAGTTTGAGGCCACCACCGGAACCGGTGGATTCAATCTTGGGGGTCTTGAAGTCCGAGGTTTTACCAAAATTTTCAGCAACCACGGTAGCGAAAGGATAGACAGTGGATGAGCCCACTACAGAGATGTAGTCGCGCGAGACGGCATGAGCAGTTGAGACTGCTGTCGCAGTCAGCGCTGCAGCCAGGACGATACGATTTTTGATCACAATGACCTCCAGGTCGTGTAGATAGTCTGTGTTGTTTATCTGGAGGAAATTATCGTTTCGCTTTGTTACAGGAATCTTGGATTAATGTTACATATTTATGACAGGCAAGTTCATTTTCAGGCCGCTCAAGAGGCCACGCGAGAATGGGGGAACCGGCAAGTGAATACACTCCCCTTGCCGCGCTCACTCTCCACCAGCAGGCGTGCGTCATGGCGAGTCAGCACATGCTTTACAATGGCCAGCCCCAGACCTGTACCGCCGCTCTCCCTGGAACGACCCACATCCACACGATAGAAGCGCTCAGTCAAACGGGGGAGGTGTTCTGGCAAGATACCAATACCGCTGTCTGTCACCGAAAAACAGGGGCCATCGCCCGACAACCACCAGCGGATAGCGATCGTGCCGCCTGCCGGTGTATATCTCACCGCGTTGTACGCCAGATTAGCAAAGGCACTCTCCAGCTCATGGGCATTGCCCACCAGTCTGAGCCGCTCATCTGCATCCAGTGTTATGACATGGTGTTTTTCATCACTGAGCTGCTGTGCCGCCTCCAGCACACCACGCAGAAGGGGATAGATACCCACGACGCCCTGCCCCTCATTACTACCACGGGTCTCTAATCTCGAGAGCAACAACAGATCATCCACAATACGCTGCATGCGTAATGTCTGGATATGTATCTGCTCAATAATCCGCTTCCAGGGGCCGCCGAATGTCTCACTACTCTCTTGCATGGTCTCAACATAGCCATGCACCACTGTCAGGGGCGTGCGGATCTCATGAGAGACATTGGCAACAAAATCCCGCCTGACAATTTCCAGCTGATGCAGTCGTGTAATGTCACGCGCCTGAAGTAAGCGTTTGCCTTTGCCGTAGGGCACAATGCGCACCTCCAGACTGATATTGTCATTGACCGGCGCCGGCATATGGAGTGGCCGACTGTATTGACCGGCATGGAGGTAACTGAGAAAAACCGGGTCGGTGATGAGGTCATCAATCAAGGCACCCTTGTGCTGCTTTCGATCCAAATCGAGAAACTCGGATGCCACACTGTTCCACCAGTCCAGCCGCCCTTCATCATTCAAGACCACGGTGGCATCCGGCAGTGCGCCGGTCGACTCAAGGAAACCACTCAGCATGCGACTCAGCTTGCGCTTGCGTTTTTGACCACGCCCGGACAACTGATCTACTCGCAGCATGAGCGGCTGCCAGACGCCAATAGCGTGTGGACGCGGGTGAGTTTTAGGTTTATTGAGCCATCGGGTAAAACGAAAAAGCTGATAAAGATGCCAGCCCAGATAGAGGGTCAGGCCACCCCAGAGAAAAGGAATCAAATAGCCGGTTCCGAGGCCAAGAGCAATAAGCAGGACGGTAACAAAGCCGACCGCAACCAGCTCACCTCTCCACGCCTCGGGGAGGCTCATCGAGCCGCGACCTGCTCCGAAAATCTGTAACCCGCACCACGAACAGTCTGGATCAGGCCATCCATTTCGAAAGGCTCCAACGCCTGCCGCAAGCGACGGATATGGACATCCACAGTTCGCTCTTCAATATAGACATTGGTTCCCCAGACTTTATCCAATAGCCTGGAGCGACTGTAGACTTTCTCTCTATGAGTCATAAAGAAGTGCAGCAGTTTGAATTCAGTCGGCCCGAGTTCGATGGGTTGGTCACTCATGGTGACCCGATAGGAGACCGGATCAAGACGCATATCACCCACCTGTACCGGCTCTTCCGTGGCATGTGGTGCAACCCGGCGCAGGATGACCTTAATGCGCGCCACCAGCTCTTTGGGGGAAAAGGGCTTGGTAACATAATCCTCAGCCCCACACTCCAGGCCGCGAACCTTGTCATCCTCTTCACCGCGCGCGGTCAGCATAATGACCGGGATATCCCAAGTGACTGGGTCCTGCTTCAGTTCTCGGGTGTACTCTACACCACTGGCACCGGGCAGCATCCAGTCCATCAAAATAAGATCGGGAGGGGCATCTGCCAATACAGACTTCGCTTCAGCGACACTCGCCGCATCGATCACATCGTACCCGGATTGCTCCAGAACAAAATGGATCATTTCACGCACAGCGGATTCATCTTCAACGACCAGGATTTTTGTGGCCATAGTCAGTAACTCTGCCTTCTGTAATTAATTAAATCAGGTGTATAGAGGGAATATTACACCGTTGCTTCATTACAGTTTGATGACAGACGCCGCTGTCATACAGAGTAGCGGGAGATTAATCCCGCAGAAAACTCACCTTACCAGCTAAACAACACCCACTGGGGAATAGCGACTTTACCAGGATGGGCTTCCTGTCGAACATCCATCTCGCCATCGCCATCGTTATCCAGCAGATAGTAAGGAGGGCCTGCAACCGGTGTAATCTTGACCATATACATACGGCCATTGATTCGGTACTCCTGGATTGTACCCTTATCACTCTCTCTGATAGTAACTTCAGGCTCAAGTACTTCACCACTCTCTACCTGAGGTGGAAGATCCGGTGGTTCTGGTAGCGGTGCGGGCTCTTCTGCGAAAACTGAATAGGGCAACACCAACAGCAGTAGTGAAGCCAGTAATGTTCTTTTCATTATGTTCATTCCTTAAATTACGCTATAAAAAGCACGCTGGATATCAGATGCTGCCTATTTCTACCGAAATCAAGGCTCATGCCAGCCAACTGACTTTTAGATTCGGTACTGATCCAACCTATCCGGTGCCTCTACATACATAGTAGCGCGTCTGGTCTCAAATAGTTGAGGTACCCACCCCAGAATTACGCACATCAATCTGAATATGAATCATATTACAGTTCCAACAGAATTTCCCGCTCAGAGAGCGAGGGTTCAAAGCCCCTGGATTCATAATGAGCAAAAATGGCATCCACCACTTCTTGAGGCTCCTCACAGACCTGAAAAAGATCGAGATCACTGGGCGATATAGTCCCCGCTTGACACATACTCTCACGCATCCAATCCAGTAGACCCGACCAGAATGCACCGTTTACCAGAATGACAGGAATACGGCGGGTCTTGCCTGTCTGAATCAAGGTCAGGATCTCTGCCAACTCATCCAGCGTGCCAAACCCACCCGGCATCACCACATAGGCCGAGGCATACTTTACAAACATCACCTTGCGGGAAAAAAAGTGTCTGAAGTTGAGTGATATATCCTGGTAGCTGTTGGGGGTTTGCTCCCTGGGTAGCTCAATATTTAACCCAATACTCGGTGCACGGCCTCTATGCCCACCCTTGTTGGCCGCCTCCATAATCCCCGGCCCACCGCCGCTCACGACAGCAAAGCCACTTTCAGATAGCAGATAGGCTATCTGCTCGGCTTTGAGATAATCTTTCGTTCCCGGCTTTTCACGGGACGATCCAAAAATACTGACCGCAGGCCAGATCCCCGAAAGTTGTTCAAAGCCTTTAACAAACTCGGCCATGATCTGAAATACCTTCCAGGACTCCCGGGAAAGCTGGCTCTGTTGAGGACGCTCACTGTAATCTTTATTTTTCGACATCTGGCCTAACCCTCATCTTTTCCGCATAATACCGACAGAGAGACCTGCCAGGTTCATCACACTCGTATTATTAGATTCTATCCTGTTTTGATTCAATGAGATGTCTGATCTGAATTCCAGTCAGCAAGAGGCTGCACGACACACCGACTCCCCCTTGCTGGTACTGGCAGGCGCAGGCTCGGGTAAAACCCGGGTCATCACCCGCAAGATCGCCTACCTGATTGAAACAGTAGGACTGGAACCGCGCCACATCACTGCGGTCACCTTCACCAACAAGGCGGCCCGTGAGATGAAAGAGCGGGTCGCCGCGCTGCTGAAAGGCAAAAAGAGCAAGGGCTTGAGTATCTCCACCTTCCATACCCTGGGCCTGAACATCATCCGCAAAGAGCACAAATTACTGGGGCTGAAATCGGGCTTCAGCATTTTTGATGCACAGGATGCGGAAGGCCTGCTGAAAGAGCTGTTGCGCAAAGGTCAGGGGGATGACGAAGTCGCCTCCAGCTACCAGTGGCGTATCTCAGAATGGAAGAATGACATGCTATCACCGGAGCATGCCCTCGCCTCAGCAGAGAGTGACCTGGACCAGCGAACCGCCCTGCTCTACGCCCATTACCAACGCTCACTTCGCGCCTTTAATGCGGTGGATTTTGATGATCTGATCCTGTTGCCGGTACAACTGTTCCGTGATTCACCCGAAACACTGGAGCTATGGCAAAACCGTATTCGCCACCTGCTGGTGGATGAATATCAGGACACCAACCTGAGCCAATATGAACTGGTACGCCAGCTGGTCGGTGTACGTCAGGCGTTAACCGTTGTAGGCGATGATGACCAGTCGATCTATGCTTGGCGGGGGGCTCGCCCGGAAAACCTGATACGCCTGAAAGAGGACTTCCCCCGTCTGAAAGTGGTCAAGCTGGAACAGAATTACCGCTCATCCGGACGTATCCTCAAGGCGGCCAACACCCTGATCGCAAACAACCCCCATGTGTTTGAAAAGCGACTCTGGTGCGACCTGGGGCCAGGCGACCCGATCCGGGTCATGAGCTGCAAGAACGAACTGCACGAAGCGGAAAAAGTGGTGTCCGAGATCATTCATCACAAATTCACCAGCGGTGCAGCCCATGGTGACTACGCCATTCTCTATCGGGGCAATCATCAGGCCAAGCTATTCGAGTCAGCCCTGCGTCAGCACAATATCCCGTACTTTCTCAGCGGGGGCACCTCGTTCTTCAGCCGAGCTGAAATAAAAGATGTCATGGCCTACCTGCGACTGCTGGCCAACCCGGATGACGACGCCGCCTTCCTGCGCATCGTCAACACACCGCGCCGTGAAATCGGTGCCAGCACCATGGAAAAACTGGGGACTTACGCGACCGAGCGTAATATCAGTCTACTTGCAGCCTGTAGTGAACTGGGGATTGAACAACTCCTCTCCAAACGCCCGCTGGAACGACTACAGGAGTTTGCCAACTGGGTGGCCCACTTTCAGCGCCGGGCCGAAGAGGACCACCCGGTTCAAACGGTCCGTGACATGCTCAAAGAGCTGCAATACGAAGACTGGATCTACGAAAAGGCCTCCAGTGACAAAGTGGCCGAGCGCCGCTGGGAAAACGTGCTGGACCTGGTGCAGTGGCTGGACCAGCTGCACAAAGGCGACAAGGTAGGCGAGAGTCTGAGCGAGATGGTTAGCCATCTGGCCCTGCAAGATATCCTTGAGCGACAGGAAGATGACAGCGGTAATGACCAGGTTCATCTGATGACTCTGCACGCATCAAAGGGCCTGGAGTTCCCCCATGTCTTCCTGGTCGGCATGGAAGAGGAGGTTCTGCCCCATAAGAGCAGCATTGAAGAGGATAGTATCGAAGAGGAGCGGCGACTGGCCTATGTCGGCATCACCCGCGCACAACGCACCCTGACCATGAGCTTCGCCGAGAAGCGCAAACGCTTTGGCGAGATCATCGCCTGCGAACCGAGTCGTTTTCTGGCGGAGCTACCCGAAGAGGACCTGAAATGGGAGGGCCGCCAGGGCGACACCCTATCGACAGAAGAAAAACAGGACCGGGGCAACGCGCACCTCGCCAGCATGCGGGCCATGCTGGGTAAATAATCGGCTTACCACACAAAAAAGGGTGCGCCGAGGCGCACCCTTTAATTTAACTGAAATGAAGCCAGTTAGTGCAGCAGCTTACTCAACCAACCTGCAATTGCCTTCATATCATCTTCCGATACAGCCGCCATCAAGCCCTTCATGGCCGCCGTCTGGCCGTTATTGCGGGCTCCACTCTTGATATCTTTCATCTGATTGAGAAGATAAGGCTCAGGTAGTGCCGCGACCTTGGGATAAGTGGTCATGATGGGGGCCTTACCCTCTGCTCCATGACAGGCGGCACATCCTTTCGAGGTATACAGAGCCGCGCCAGGATCATTGGTGGGGGCAGGCGCCGCTGCAGGAGCTGCAGGAGCAGGGGCTGCCGCTACCGGAGCCGCAGCAGGTGCCGCTGCTACAAGGGGTAATGCGCTCAACCAGGTCGCCATCACCTTCATATCTTCTTCAGATACTGCGGCCATGATGCCCTTCATAGCAGCGGACTGGCCATTACTACGGGCACCGCTCTTGATATCTTTCAATTGATTGACGAGGTAAGGCTCAGGAAGCGAGGCCACTTTGGGATAACTTGGCATGATGGGCGCGCGACCTTCAACACCGTGACAGGCGGTACAGCCCTTCTCTGTATAAAGTGCCTCGCCCGGATCGGATGGGGCAGCCGGCGCTGCAGCAGGAGCGGTAGTAGCTACTGTTGCTGGAGCAGACGCAGGCTGAGCCTGGCCTTCAACAGCCACCTGTCCCACCGGCTTAATGCGCTCTATCACATCCGCCCGCTCTTCCGCCAAGGCAGGCCCACCGATAACAAGAGCCGCCATACCGGCAACTGCCAAGTGTTTGATCTGGGAAACAACTTTCTGGCTCACTGTCTAACTCCTCATACATCCGGGTCAAAAGGAGGCCAACGTGTCGACATCTGCCCCCATAGGTCAATATTGGGCGCAGTATAGCGGCAACCGTAGTAAAGATCGACTCAAACACTGTTATCCAGCCATCGAAAAGGCGCTTTGGGATAGACGTCACTTGGGCTGGAGGGTAATATACGCCCTCTTCAGCGCCCGTAGCTCAGCTGGATAGAGTACTGCCCTCCGAAGGCAGGGGTCACAGGTTCAAATCCTGTCGGGCGCGCCAATTTCAATGGGATCAAAGCGTAGTAAGCACCAACTAATGTAGTGCTTGCTCCAAATTTGCTCCACCCAGATTGAATTCGCTGAGTTGAATCTGCCTAAAAAACGCCCCTCCTATTCGCTATACGCCTCCGAATTTTACCTATTATGGAGAACTAAAAGAGCAACTATTCACGAACACGGAGACAGCGAGTGTCATGTTCGCATTCGGCGTGTCGGCTTTCCAGGCAAAAACAAAGCTTTCTCAACGGGAGAAAGCGCAGCGCTCTGGGCGATGGAAACTACTACGTGGCGTGGTGTAATAGCTAACATGCGGCGTAAGCATGCCGACTTCAACATAGGACAATTGAGTATCCCGATAACTAAAACGGATGCTCCGCGCACCATACCTTTACCTCGAGTTGCTATTGATATCCTGTTTCACCGGTATGGCAGCAAGGAGGATTTTGTATGGGGCATTCGGGCCAATACTCATTTTTTGGAAGCACAGTACTGGAGGCTGAGCAGCCGCATAAAGGCCTAAGCCAAAACGTTGTAGCCGCAAAGTATAAGGCACAAATACGCCTGAAAATGAAACCAACGCCTAAAAACACACACCGACTAAACCTCCTCTATATCGTCGTACAATGACACGCTCCGACCTTGAGGCCTACCAGACGCAGCATATGATTGAAGCCGTGGTGAATGTCCGTTACACACGGCCTGAATAGACGGTTGAAAGCCATAATATGACAGTCTCTATAATTCCGTCAGTGAAGTTTTCAACCTTGATTGAGAATTGTCATTGAGCAAGTCTTCTATTCCATGGTTTAAGGATAAGCCGTGTGGCACTAATCCGTTGCAGTTGGATGTCCTGCTATTGACTGGATACCGTAGTCACAAAAATAAATGCAGAATTCATCTACGGGTTATTTTTAGTGCGGCACTAAACAGATATCCCATAACTTACAACGATCTTGTTTCGCAATCAGGATACTAATAAATGACAGATACCGCCCTTAAAAAGTACAAGGTCTGGGGACTCCCAAGTAGGATATTTCACTGGGTAAACGTCTTGTCTGTCATCGGCCTGGTGTTTTTTGGCCTGCTTATGCTCTATAAAAAAGAGCTGGGCATTGTCAATATAGAAGCTAAAATTGCTTTAAAAGAAGTTCACGCAATTATTGGCTATGTTTTCGCCACGAGCTTGGTGTTGCGTATCGTATGGGGTTTTGTCGGGGATAAATATGCGCGTTGGCGGTATATTCTACCCGGTAGAGATTTTGTAAAAAACACCCAAGACTACATGCGTTCTACTTCAAGTGGAGAGCAGCCTCAATACCTGGGCCATACACCAACAGGTCGTCTTGCAATAACATTTATTTTCGTTCTTCTTACAGTTCTAATGATCAGTGGGTTGATACGTGCAGGTACTGATATCTATTACCCTCCGTTTGGCACATATGTAATGGAATATATTGCTGCACCTGATGCTCATACTGAAGACATTGTTCCCTATGATCTAGCGGGAACAGATGCCACCAAAATCAAACAGTTAAAGCTATTTAAAAAGCCCTTTGGTGTAGTGCATTTGTATGCGGCTTATATCCTTATGCTTATGATTCTCCTGCATGTTTTTTTTGTAATACGAACAGAAATCAAAGAAGGGGGTGGATTGGTTACTGCCATGTTTACAGGTACAAAAGTACTTAAGCACGAACCGGTTGATCTTGAGGAATAAGTAAGCCGGTAAATGGTAAGGTCACATTAAGCGCTGTATCACCAATTCAATGGCGGAACAACCGCGGGTTGCGTTCGATGAACTTTCGAATCCAAACTTCGATGAATGAATGCTCGCGCCGCTTCATGTACCACCAGCCCAGTGCGCTGATCGCCAGAGCGCCCAGAGCATTGACAATCATATCCCACATCGTGTCGGTCAGTCCTGATAAATCGCCGAGCATGGGTTTCTGCATATTGGTGCCGACAATCTGGTCCATGGCGAATTCAAAGATCTCCCACAGCGTACCGACCGTCACGGCAAATAAAAACGCGAACAGGGCCACGAAATGCGCCCGCATATGAACGTCGACGCGCTCGCTCTCGTTGAGCACGTAGACGAGCAGAAAACCGAGAATCCCCATCAGCAGCCCGGAACTGGTGTGCAGGGCAATATCCCACCACCAGAACCGCACGTAGTAGCTCTGGATTTCCCCCAGAAATAATGCTGCGAAAACGAATACCACAGCGAGCAGCTGAAACTCGGCAGGAATATGCACCCCGAACCGGCGACCGAGCAGGGCGGGTGAAAGCGTGACCGCCATGATCGCCATCACCAGGAACGCGTTTATCCACTGCTGCTCATAGAACACCAGTATCAATTCCACCGTCATGACGGCCTGGAGCACAATCAGTACCCCCCGGTGGACCCGCACCGGCAAATCGGCTGAGTTTTTTTGCGTAGTAGAAGGCCGGGGCCTGCTGTCCATTCGGTTTAATACCTGTTCAGCAAGTAGATTTGTCAAACACAGCAAATGATTCAGACGTAGGAAAATACCCGTAGTTCGCCTCCGATATAGCCTCCAGAAGAGAAGTCATATTTCGCACTAGCGGTGGAACTCGCCGGCCCGCTCGGGTTGGTAAACAACCTCCACGATACGCACCTTCATCATGGCTCCCCCTGGCCCGGGCCACTCGATGAACTCACCCGCAGACAGCCCCAACAGTGCACTACCGACAGGCGCAAGTATCGAGATACGTTCGGCGCTTCCATCCATATCTTTCGGATACACCAGCGTCAGACAGAACTCTTCTCCAGATTCCAGTGCAAAGCGCACCTTGCTGTTCATGGTCACCACATCAGACGGCACCGCCCGTGGTTCGACAACATCGGCGCGATCAAGCTCAGCCCGCAGCTCGGTCTTGCCTGGAAAAGAGGCCGCCGGCAGGCTCTCAAGCAGTGCATCCAAGCGATCCAGATCTTGTGAGGTTAGGATGATTTTCGGCCGTTCGTTCATCAGATTCTCTCGTTAATTAAGTTGATTTTTGACGTCCCGACTCGGCTAGACCAACCAGAATACGCGCCAACCAGATCAGCCTTCGGCCTTCCGTTTTCTACGGTGGCGCTAAAGGTGTAATCCCATGGTGGCGTGTGGTTCGTCTCGCCAATCGGATGACATATCGAGACATTCAAATTGCGCCTCAATACGCCGTAGTATAGTAAGTGTGTATCTTAAGCCTGTTCGACAAAACTTAGAAGCCCCACCACACTAAATAGGAAAGCGATAATATGCGCAGACAACGCAAACACCAACGGCCCTTGCTTTTACGTACCCATCTGTGGGAGCAGGTATTGTTAGCTATGGTGTTTGGCGTCGGGCTGGGGCTACTACTGTCACCGTCAGGTATGGCATTACTTTCCAAAGAAACAGCTTACGACGTGGCTCAATGGGTGGCGCTGCCCGGACAATTGTTCCTGGCCGTGATCCAGATGGTTGTCATACCGCTGGTGATTTCATCGATTATTCTCGGCATTACCTCCAGTGGCGATGCCTCTTTTCTGAAAAAGATTGGCCTCCGAATCGTGCCTTACTTTATTGTCACCACCTCTATCGCCGTCGTGCTCGGTATCGCTGTGGTGACAATGTTGCAACCCGGCAATTACATTGATGCGGAACTGGTACAATCCATGGCCGGCGATACTCCGCACACTGTTACCACCGACCGTGTCGAACAGCAGGACATCAGTCTCCCGAAACGCATTGTGAGAATGGTTCCTGAAAATCCATCAAAATCACTCATCGACAAAGACATGTTTTCCATCGTGGTCTATGCCATTTTTATTGGTGTGGCGCTGCTGGCGCTGGAAAAGCGTCAGAATAAACTAATCCTCGACCTGCTAGGCAGTATCCAGGCACTCACTCTAAAAATCGTCAACTGGGCGATGATGATTGCACCACTCGCGGTTTTTGGTCTGCTCTGTGACATCACGATTCGCGTCGGTATTGACGCCATTCTCGGCATGTCTGTTTATGTTGTCAGCGTGTTACTCGGATTACTGTTGTTGCTGGGATTTTATATCTTGATCATAATGCTGGTGGCGAAAAAAGCGCCGGGAGCCTTCCTGCGCGCAATCCGCGAACCCCAACTACTGGCTTTTTCTACCTCCAGCTCCGCTGCAGTGATGCCCCTGTCCATGCAAACCGCCCACGAGAAGCTGGGTGTGCGTAAATCCATCGCGCAGTTCATCATCCCCCTTGGCGCAACGATCAACATGGACGGTACCGCACTTTATCAGGTGGTGGCAGCCGTGTTCTTAACCCAGGTGTTCGGCATTGAACTTACATTGAGTGATTTACTGCTGCTCACCGCAACCACGGTCGGCGCCTCCATCGGCACACCAAGTACACCGGGCGTAGGTATTGTTGTACTTGCGACCATTCTACAGGGTGTCGGTGTGCCCGCCACGGGCATTGCCCTGATTCTCGGTGTCGACCGAATTCTGGATATGTGCCGAACCACGGTGAATGTCAGTGGTGACCTGACCGCGTGTGTGGTGATGGATCGCTGGATCGGTCAAGAGCTTGCGGCGAACGACCCCACACAGCCACTACCGAAAGTGACCTGAATAAGGCTATTTCTCTGCAGCCTGCTCAGCTGAACGGCAAATTAAAACGTCGCAGGTTGCTGCCCGTAGCACTTGTCGTGTAACGCTGCCGAGCAGCGCCCACCGTATCCTGCCCGTGCTACCGGGTCCTAGCACTATCAGGTCCACTCTCGGGCTCCAAGTCGACTGCACGAGGGATACCGATGGATCACCGACAATGACCCGCGTCGCACTTGGTATCGGGCGATTAGCCAACTTTGTGGACATTGCGTGCATATCGGCCTTCGCATTCCGGATCAAGGCATCGCGATGAGCTGTCACACTCGCCTGTCCGTAGCCCGCCTGCCGCATAACAGCTTCGAACTGGGACGAAATATGCACGACATGGAGCAAATTCAACCCTACCAACGGCAACAGCGTGGCCACAAAAGGCACAATGGCAGAGGAGTCATCGGAGGTGTCGATGGCCAGCACGACACGTTGATACTCCTGGGTGGCTGGTCGCTTTACTACCAGCACCGGCGTACGGCTTGTACGAATCACCCGGTCAGTGGTCGAACCAATGATTTTCTCAAGCATCGAGTCACCCTGGTGCGCCCGCATCACGACCAGATCAGCCTTAATCTCATCCGTCAGTTCAGTCAGGCGCAGTGACGGCGATCCAGTTTCAATACGAATATCGACCTCGGCAACGCCGCCTACCAGTCTTCCGACTGCGGCCTCTATGCTTTCATGGGCATCCAGCCGCATTTGATGTTGGATGTGTCCCAACTCCGTCGACACAAAATCAAAACCCGTGAGGGTATCGATGATATGGACGATTGTCAGTTTTGCCCGGTGTGCATGGGCAATTTCAGCGGCACGAGTCAGCACCGGATCATCCTGCGGGAACTGACCCACAGCCGCGAGGATATTTCTTATCTGATCCATTACACCACCTTCTTGGTTACGCCATATTGATCAGCGGATCTTCGCTTGTTTCGAAAGATCACTAGCCAGCAAGACCAGTCTGAAATAGTTACTCAGAATAGTTGCCCATGGAATCTCCTTAACTGACAAGACGACCCAGATAACAGTCGACTACACCAGCCCCTGCTCGATCATCGCATCGGCAACACGGATGAACCCGGCAATATTGGCACCAAGTACCAAATTGCCGGGGGCGTCGTATTTGATTGCAGTGTCGCGTGCGCGCGAATAAACATCCGCCATAAGAGCTTTAAGCTGGGCATCAACCTGCTCGAAGGTCCAGCGCTGCATACTCGAATTTTGCGCCATCTCGAACTGACTTGTGGCCACACCTCCGGCATTTGCCGCCTTACCCGGCCCGTAAAGCATTTTTGCATCGAGTAGCAGGTCGACGGCATCCGGGGTGCTTGGCATGTTGGCTCCCTCACTGACCGCAATACAACCATTATTCACCAATGCTTCCGCGTCCGCACGGGTCAGTTCATTCTGTGTTGCGCACGGAAACGCCAGTGCACCGGGTATGCGCCATACTGCGTGACCGTCTTCGGGATAGTCGTCACGGGGAATAAAGCGTGCGCCTGTGTGGTGTCGCACATACTTCTTAAGGCCGACCTTCTCCACCTCCTTGAGGACCTTGAGTGTTTCCAGGTTGATGCCATCCGGATCATGGATTGTGCCTCTGGAATCGGAGCAGGTAATCGGTCGCGCACCGCATTGATAGAGCTTCTCGATCAGGTAGATGGCCACGTTGCCGCTGCCGGAAACAAGGCAATCGTGCCCGGTGAGCTCTAGGCCCTTGTCAGCGAGCATCTCCTGTGCAAAATAGACGCAACCGTAGCCGGTTGCCTCTTTGCGAACCAGGGAGCCGCCCCACAACAGGCTCTTGCCCGTGAGTACTCCTTCGTAACGTCCTGTGAGTCGCTTGTACTGACCGAAAAGGTAACCGATCTCGCGCGCACCCACGCCGATATCCCCCGCCGGCACATCGATGTTGGGTCCGAGGTGCCGATACATCTCATTCATGAACGACTGGCAAAAACGCATGATCTCGGCATCAGACCGTCCCTTGGGATCGAAATTTGCGCCGCCCTTGCCTCCGCCGATAGGCAGGCCCGTGAGCGCATTTTTGAAGATCTGCTCGAAGCCAAGAAACTTGATGATGCCGGCATTGATGCCGGGGTGAAAACGCAAACCTCCCTTATAGGGACCCAACGCTGAGTTGAACTCGATTCGATAGCCCTTGTTGACATGAATGCTACCGTGATCATCCATCCAAGGCACACGGAACATAATCTGGCGCTCAGGCTCGACAATGCGTTCGATGATGGCGTGACGGCGATACTTCTCCTGCGTCTCCAGCACCGCACGCAAAGACTCCAGAACTTCCTCCACCGCTTGGTAGAACTCCATCTGAGCCGGACTGCTGCGCTCTAATGCGACGATTGTTTCATGCACGTAGGTCATTATTGTTACCCTTTATTTCTTAATTGGTTATTTTCCAAGCCCAACAGGCCAAGTCACAAACACGATCAACAGTTAAGTATAGATCAGGAACGTGGATGGGAATTATCTGCGACCAATGATGTTCTGCAATATAGTATCTGATGCAACCACGAGCTGACCCGGCGTTCCATCATGGCACACCACTAAGGTGCTGTGCGAAATTAACGACCACAAAGACAAGTCTTATCAAGCCTATCTCAACTGGCTGTCCTTACTCGCCCGCCGATTGAAGCCGACCGTGGCCGTCTGACGTTTATCAGCCTCGGCCTGACATTTAACACACAAACGTACACCGGGTACTGCTTTGCGCCGTGCCTCGGGGATTTGCATGTCACACGCCTCGCACTGACATAAGCCCTCACCTACTGGCAGCCGACTCCGCACCCGCTGGACTGCTTCTTCCACGCTTGCATCGATTTGATCCTGCACCGCCCCGTCGCGGGACCAACCACCAGCCATACCAGACTCCTGTATCAAAAAGCAATTACCCTGAAGTATTTGCCTGCAGACGATCACTATAGCGCCCGTAGAACCACTCCATGACCAGTGAAGGAAACAGCGTGGTACGTGCGATTACAGTGATCATACCTGCGTAGATACCATAATTGAAGATACTGTTAATTCTGTCCAGCTCAGCCCACTCCACCAACAAGGTATCATTGCTGTGCGAGTACCCAAGTACAGGCCAGGATTTCTTGAGAATAAGGCGCCCATCAGTTCGCCAACAATAGCCGCCGCATACAGCTATAGCAATATAATCCTGATAATCGGCGAATGACAATTGATCTCTCGCCGATTAAGGGAAAGCCCCATATACACGAAGAGTATGAGTTAGTAGATGAACAATCAGTTTCATCTGCATCTCGATGCGATGCTCGAAACATTCAACGTCGTGCAGGGTAATGCCAATAGGCAGAAAAAAGTCTCTGGAGCGCCTACCCGCAGGAAAGCGAAAATGTAATTCAGGCTCTCCAAGAACGGTGCCTGTATGGCTGTCAATTTGAATGGGCATCTCCTTGCATCAAGCCAGTAAAATGAACTGATTAATTGAATCCAGGAAAATAACTAAA
>ATLU01000085.1_pt1 | contig 35494 bp, 31 predicted proteins | sample 178751 | NCBI WGS metagenome assembly ATLU01 (sample SAMN02211837, study PRJNA209200) | bioreactor metagenome | isolation source: day 23 sample from continuous culture bioreactor inoculated with sediment... | place: Germany: Wadden Sea | collected 2011
CACCGGCGGCGCGCTGGGGCGCGGCATAATTGAAGAGGCAGAGCTGGCCAAAGGGCTGTTGCCCACCGCCAAACCATCCAAAGCCGTCCCCGTCAATGCGCCAAACTGGGCGCTTTCCGGCCCGATCGTACGGGCCTTTAACGCCGCTTATTATCGCCGCGTGCCGGGGTCGGGCAAAAGCTCGGTCAAACGGATCGACGATTTCTTCTTCCCATTGGATAAAATCCACGACTGGAACCGTCTTTATGGCAAACGCGGCTTTCACCAGTTCCAAAATGTGGTCCCATTGGATCAGGTGGACGCCTTGCGCGAGATGTTGGGCCTGATTGCCCGCTCGGGCCTCGCCTCGCCTTTGGCAGTGCTGAAACGCATGGGGCCGGGCCGCGCGGGGCATATGTCTTTCCCGATGGAGGGCTATACGCTTGCCGTGGATTTCCCAGCACGCGACAATGCCAAAGACCTGATCGCGCGACTTGAAGACATGACCAAAGACGCGGGCGGGCGGCTCTATCTGGCCAAAGACGCGCTGGCCACCGGCCCCGCGATCAAAGCGATGTATCCCGAACACGCGGACTGGACCAAGCTGGCAGACAAAGCCGATCCGGACCATGCTTATGCCACCGATATGACCCGCCGCCTGGACCTGAGGAACGCGATATGAGTGAGATGACACAAACCTGGATCATCCTTGGCGCAACCAGTTCCATGGCGCGTGCCTTCGCCCGTAAAGTGGCGGATCAAGGCGCGGTTGTGCTGTTGGCCGGGCGCGATATGGACGATTTGAACCGCAGCGCCGAAGATATGCGCCTGCGCGGCACAGACGCGCGCGCCGTGAGGTTTGACGCCCGCGACGCCGAAAGTTTTGCGCCGATCATTGCCGAGGCAGACGCCGTGGGCGGTGTGATCAACGCCGCCGTCTTTGTGGGCTCAATGCCCCCCCAGGATGCCATCGACGCGGACCCTTCCCTGATCGACGGCACGGTCATGGACAGCTTCACTGGCCCTGCCCGTTTCTTGCAAGCCTTGGCCCCTTTATTGGAGGCACGCGGTGCAGGCACAGTGGTGGGCGTGGGATCCGTCGCGGGTGATCGAGGCCGGATTGGCAACTATGTTTACGGGGCGGCGAAAGCAGGCTTTGCCACCTACCTCTCTGGCCTGCGCAACCGTCTGACCCGGTCCGGCGGCCATGTGGTCACGGTGAAACCGGGCTTTGTTGACACGGCGATGACATGGGATGTCGAAGGCATGTTCCTTGTGGCCTCCCCCGACAAAGTCGCAGGTGACCTTATGCGCGCGGTGGAAAAGAAAAAGAACGTGATCTACACGCCGTTTTTCTGGCGCTATATCATGCTGATCATCCGGCATATTCCTGAATTTATTTTCAAGAAAATGTCGATCTGACGGCTCAAACATGACCAAACACAAAGGGGGCACCGCAGCCCCCTTTTTTCTTGTTAAAAATATCCTCGCCGAAGGCAGAAAATCAAATGCGCAACACATGCGGCCGCTTGGATCAGCCGATCCCAAACCACTGGTGCCACAGGCCGGCTGCGTAAAACATGATCGACATGGTCATCAGCATCAGCCCAATACCGCGCTTGTCTTTCATCGCAAACACAATCGGATCGTAATCCTGTTTGCCGTACCAGCCCAGGCGCACCATGCGGATCATCCACCACGCCAGCGGCAGTTCCGCCACCCAAATCAGCCATTGTGTTTTATAAAGCCCAATCGCCTGATCGGTGAAAGAATAGAGGAAAAACGCCACCAAAGCCGCCACAACGCCCAGCCCCGCAACATTCAGCAAATCAGGTCGATCCGGACGACCGTAACCACGCCCCGGAAGACGCTCGTCTGAGGTGGCCAATGTCAGCTCAGTCAGGCGCTTCACACAGCCCAGCGCCAAAAACACCGGGAAGATGAACACCAACAGATACCCAGTCACGAAAATACCGGTGGCCGCAGCCCCCGCGACCACCCGCAGGGTATAAAGGCTGGCCAGCACCGCAATATCGACCCAACGCATGCGTTTCAGTTTCAATGAATAGGCCAGCGACAGCGTCATATAAAACGCAACCACGCCCAAGAATGCGGGCGACAGCGCCGCCGCCAACCCGAGCGCCAAAGCGGCCAGTCCGAAGAATGTCGCCATGCCCACTTGCAAAGGTACAGTACCCGCCGCAAAAGGGCGTGTGCATTTCTTGACATGCAGACGGTCGGCTTCCAGATCCAACAGGTCATTGACCAGATAAATCGCAGAGGCCCCGGCCGAAAAACTGATAATGCCCAACATCGCCAGCAAAAGCGTATTTAGGGAAAAATCATGCGCCGCCACCAAAGGCACCAACAGCAGCACGTTTTTCACCCATTGATGCGGACGGAAGCTTTTCAACATATCTCGCGCAGACCAGCCGCCCATAAGTTCCGTCACGTCTTTGCCCAAAGCGCGCATTTCGGTTGCGGATTTCGCGTCGCCCACCACATAGGCGTGGTCCGCGTGTTTCCAGATCGCTTTGTCCACCGGCGCATTGCCTGCGTAATCAAAGCCACCTTCGCCGTAGACCTCCACCAAAGCGTCGGCCTTTGCCGATCCCTTAAGGTTCTGGCGTCCTTGCGTGGCAAAGACGCGGGTCGACAGGTCGTGATGTTCCGCCAGCGGTTTAACTTGCGAGATATGCGAGGCGGAGGCCAACACAACCTCGCGCCCCTCCGCTTTGGCCTGATCCACCAGCGCCTGCACGGGGGTTGAGACCGGCAACAAATCCACCCGCAATGGCGCAATCTCTGCCAGTTCCGCCTTTAACTTGGCCGGATCACTGACATGCTTAAACGAAGTTTTCAGCGTCGCAATCGGATCACGCCCCAACCCGGCCCAGAAACATTCAAACAACATGTCCGTGCGTAAGAACGTGCCATCCACATCCAGAACCAGCGGTTTTTGCGACATCTTAGGATCCTTTCACTGCGAACACGCAGCCATCGCTGAGCAATTCAGGCGGCGTCAGGCAAAGCCCACGCGCCACCCGCCAAGCGGCAAGTACTTTTGGAATATAGGCGCGTGTTTCCGGGTAGGGCGGCACGCCTTGATTGTCTTTCACGGCGTTTTCACCCGCGTTATATCCGGCCATCGCCAGGATAGGATCGCCGTCGAAGTGTTTTAACAGCCACGCCAAATAGGCCACGCCCCCTTTGATGTTCTGTGCGGGGTCTGACGCATCTTCGACCCCAAAACGCGCGGCGGTGTCTGGGATCAGTTGCATCACCCCCTGCGCGCCCGCCGAACTGATCGCATCCGCGCGCCCGGCGCTTTCCACTGAAATCAACGCCAAAACCCAAGCGGGCGAGACATCCGTGCCCACCGTCGCCTTAAGGATGTTCACCCCATGTATCTTGGCAATATCCTGAAGATGTTGCAGACGCGGGGCGGCAAGCCCCTCTTTTTCCTCAAGGGCCACTAAGGCGCGTTGCAGGTTCGCCGGGCCAGAACCATCCTGTTTGGCGGACACTGTGGTCCAGAACCATTCGTAACCGCTGGGTTTCAGCGCAGCCGCGCCTTCGCCCTTGGGGGCTGCTGCATCCTCAACCGTGGGAACCGCCAAAGCGGCGGCTTGTTCTGCGGGGTCAATTTGCACCTGAATGCGCTTTCCCGCCCCCGAAGGCACGCCAACCTTTTTAAAGGTGAAATCGGTAAAGGGCGGCGGCGAGCTGTCCGCCCGCACCGCACCGGATGAGATTGCCAGCGCCAAATGGGCCAGCAAAAGGGATTTTGTCACGACGCGCCGCATGATGTGCAACACTGCTCTCTTTGCCTGAGTCAGCTGATTTATTTGACGCTGACCATTTTTATTTGGGTTAACCCATTTTTCTTGTCCTGATTTTTCGCAAATCCAAGGCAAAAACACCAGAAATTCCTTTCATATTCGGCACAAAACTGGCCCCAAACACAGTTAACACGCCCCCGATGTTAATTTTCTTCATTATTATTATTCATTAATATCAATCGGTTATGGATTTTTTTCGATAAAAAGTTAAGAAACGCAAAAACGAACGAAACCTGCCCCACTCTTGCCCCATTCCAAGGTCAAATTCTTTCACATGCCGAGCGGCACTGATGAACACCTCAAACGAGGGTCACAGCAAGCCAGCCCGGAAATGAACGCAAATTGGATACCTTTCGGAGGGACGACACATGAAACTTTTTAACCTGATCAACCAATTCACCGCAGATGAAGATGGCGCAGTAACCGTAGACTGGGTTGTTCTGACAGCCGCTATCGTCGGCCTCGGCATCGCCGTACTGACATCGGTTTCCGGCGGAACCACCGGCTTGGCGAGCAAGATCTCTTCGAAGCTGAACACAATGACCATCATGAACCACGGCGGCTAAGCCAAGCGTTCAAACGATCTGACGAACAACTCTATCAAGGACTGAAACTATGAAACTTTTTAACCTGATCAACCAATTCACCGCAGATGAAGATGGCGCAGTAACCGTAGACTGGGTTGTTCTGACAGCCGCTATCGTCGGCCTCGGCATCGCCGTGCTGACATCGGTTTCCGGCGGAACCACCGGCTTGGCGAGCAAGATCTCTTCGAAGCTGAACACCATGACAATCATGAACCACGGCGGCTAAGCCTAGCGTTCTTGAATTGGAAAGCCGCGCCGGAAACGGTGCGGCTTTTCCCGTGACACCAACCAAAAAGACATTGTGAATTGTTTGGCTTTTAGCGAATAATCTTTCAAAAATACATCATCTGTCCACAAATTTGCCCCAATCTCTCTCTACCCTCAAGGCGAAGTGGATCAAGCGCGCCTCAGGCGCGATATGAGTGAAAGGAAATGGTATGCGAACCGTATTTGGATTGGTTTTGGTCCTGGGCGTTGCTCTTGCCGGGTTCGCCGTTTATCTGGCCCGCGACTATATTGGGGTTTACCAAGCCCAACTAGAGGCGGAACGCGCGGCAGCAGCGGCCATTGTGCCCACCGTTCAGGTCTTTGTCTCGACCAAAGAACTCGCCTATGGCACGCGGATCACCAAAGAAGATGTGCGCGCCGTAAAATGGCCCCAAGATGCCTTGCCCGAAGGGACCTATCAGGACATCGAAGTGCTGTTTCCAACCGGCAGCCCAAATTATCGCACCGTCACACGCGCGATGGAAAAACACGAAGCCATCCTGAAGGTGAAAGTCACCGAGCCGGGACAAGATGCCGGCGTCAGCTCGCGTCTGTCTGCCGGAATGCGCGCTTTCGCAATCCGTGTGGATGTTTCTTCCGGTGTGTCTGGTTTTCTGCGCCCCGGTGACCGTGTTGATGTCTATTGGACTGGGCGTTCGGCGACATCCACAGGTGAAAGCGGCGATATCACCAAGCTGATCGAAACCTCGGTGCAATTGATCGCGATTGACCAAACATCTGACAGCAACCGCGCCTCACCCACCATTGCGCGCACCGTCACGGTTGAAGTGACCCCGCGCCAGGTGGCGGCTTTGGCCCAGGCCCAAACCACTGGCAAGCTGTCCCTATCCTTGGTCGGCGTTCAGGACGAAACAATTTCCGGCGCCGTTGAGATTGGGCAAAGCGAACTTTTGGGCGTGATCGAAACCCAAATTGTTGAAAAACAATCGTGCACCATTCGGACCCGCCGCGGTGCCGACATTATCGAAGTGCCCGTGGCCTGCCCCACCGAGTGATTGGGCAACAGGTGCTTTTCACAATTAAACCACGGGTAAAATCATTTGGCGGGGCCCCTTGCGGCCCCGTCTTTGATGCATGCGAACCACATGACCTTTGCGGCTCAAGTGATTGATTCTTGCAATAAAGCGAAAACTGGCGCATTCTCGCCCACAATGGGTGAAATGATCCGGAAAAACCGGGCAAACGATGTGGTTCAAACAGGCATTTGGACCATGTTTTAAAGAGACCCAAAAAATGAGGCGTGATCGAAAGGCAGGATCACATGAAAATTAATAAACTAATGAAAGCGGCCCTTTTGGGGGTTGCCCTCGGATTTACAGCTGCTCCAACAGGGGCAATGGCCGAAACGTTGCGTGTCATGAATGGCGCGCCTTCTGCGGCTTTGAATGTTCCGATGAACCGCGCGGTTGTGGTGGAAAGCGACGAGCCCTTTGCGGAGCTTTCAATCGCCAACCCCGGCATCGCCGATATCTCTACCCTTTCCGATCGCACCATCTATGTGTTGGGCAAAGCGCCCGGACGTACAACACTGACCCTTTTGGGCGGTGATGGGCGGCTGATCACCAATGTCGAGGTGCGCGTCGCCCCGGACATTGCAGAATTCAAAGAACGCCTGCGGCAGATCCTGCCCGGCGAACCGATCGAAGTGCGCACCGCCAATGACGGTATTGTTCTGTCCGGCACGGTCAGCGCAATTGGCCGCATGGACCGCGCCGTAGATCTGGCACAACGCTACGCGCCCGACCGCGTGTCTAACCTGATGACCGTTGGTGGCACCCAGCAGGTGATGCTGAAAGTGCGCTTTGCCGAAATGCAACGTTCTGTGCGAAAAGCCCTGTCCAGTTCACTCGCCATCACGGGCGGCACCGGGGTGGGCATTCAGGCCGAAACCGGCACCTGGCTGGATGGCGACAACGGCATTGGCAATCCCATCACCACATCAAGCGGCACCGAAGGTGGCATGGCCATCGGCTTTAACGCAGGGTCATTCCAAGTGGCCGTCCTGTTGGAAGCCCTTGAGACCAAAGGCGTTGTGCGCACATTGGCCGAACCGAACCTGACGGCCTTGTCAGGGCAAGAGGCCAGCTTTTTGGCAGGTGGCGAATACCCGATCCCTGTGTCCTCCGGCGAAAACAAAATCTCGGTTGTCTATAAGCCTTTCGGCATTGAGATGACCTTTACACCGCGCGTTTTGGCCAACGATCTGATCAACCTTGATCTTAAGGCGGCCGTTTCTGGCCTCGACAGCACGGTCAGCTATAACAACGGTGGCTTTAACGTTAACGCCTTCCGCCGCCGCGAAACGTCTACCGTCGTGGAACTGCGTGATGGCGAAAGCTTTGCGATTGCGGGCCTGATCGAAGATGACTTTCGCGACCTCACCGGTCAGGTCCCATGGTTGGGCGACATCCCGATCCTAGGCTCCCTGTTTCGCTCAGCAGAGTTTGAACGCAAACAATCCGAGCTGGTGATCATAGTGACCGCCCATTTGGTGACACCGACCCGCGGCGAGGCCTTGGCGCTTCCCACCGACCGGATCAAACCGCCGTCAGAAAAAGACCTGTTCCTCTTTGGCAATACCGCCGCCCCGAACCGCCCCACCAAGGGGGCTGCTGGCGAAGTTGCAAAACAGGATTTCTCCGGGTCCTACGGCTATGTGATGGAGGATTGATCCATGAAAAACGCAAAGATCAAACCCCTGCTCGTCGCCACATCGGTTCTGGCCATCTTGGCCGGTTGTGGTGAAAAATCCCAAGGCCGCTGGAGCGGTGAAGCGGGCGAATTTATCAACGAGGGCTACTTCACCTCGGCAACCACCCATAACACTGGCATCCAGAACGGCGAGATCAACTATGTGATTGATCTGGCCAACCGCTTTGCGCAAGAAGTCCCCGATACGGTGAATTTCGAATTTAACAGCGCCGATCTCAGCGCTGAGGCCCGCACCACGCTGGCCGCGCAAGCCCGCTGGATCCGCCAATTCCCAGAAGTGCGCTTCCGCGTCTTTGGTCACACCGATCTGGTGGGATCCGCCGCATATAACAAACGTCTCGGCATGCGCCGGGCCCGCGCCGCGGTCAACTATCTGGTCAGCCAGGGCATTGATCGTCGCCGCCTAGAAGCCGTGGTCAGCCATGGCGAAACCCAACCGCTGATCGCCACAGACGGGCGCGAAATGCGCAACCGCCGCACCGTGACCGAAGTGTCTGGCTTTGTCCAACGTCACCCAACCGTCATGAATGGGAAATACGCCGAAGTGATTTTCCGCGAATATGTGGAAAGCGCGGTTCCGGTGCCGGAACTGACAGAAGCAGGCGTAGACAGCGGCGTTTCGAAATAACGTTGCAGAACAGAAAAGCAAAAAGGCGTCTCAATGAGGCGCCTTTTTTGTTTTGCGCCCTCTTCTCCCCCCCCTCTCAGCGCAAACCCACAAAACCCCGCCAACCAATTGCTTTCAATGGCATAATTCTGATTTCGCCCTGTTGTTAAAATCGAAACAGCACTGGGCCACGCCCTTAGATCGTCGCGAAATGACGAATAATTACGATCTTTTGGCCCCAATGTTGCCCTGATTGGCTGTCACAAAAACCAAGAAGCAAAGCAGTGCGCGCCTGAAAATTCGAATCGCGCGTGGTCCATTTGCAAGCAACCCTCAAAGAGGCTGCTGCAACTCAACGGACCGAACCAAGGAAGGATAAGGCAATGAGTAGCAGCGTTGCGATACAACCTGATGCCGCCCCGATCGTCGCCTGTACGATTTCTCGGGACGTACAGAATTTCGACCTGCTGATCGAAGACATGGAAACCGAACTGGGCGAAGCCTGGGGCGATCTGTCTATCGATGATGCGGTGGCGTTTTTTGGGCAACCCGAGGCCGATACATTAGAATTTGTCGCCATCGCGATTGATGACGACGACGAAGAAGATCTGGCGAAGGTGGCCATGGCCGTCAAAACTGCCGTCGACAAAGGCATCAAAGTTGTGGTGATTGCGGAAGAGGTCAGCCCGATCGCGCTGCACCAGCTTTTGAAAATGGGCGCGGCCGAATTTGTGCCCTATCCCCTGTCCGAAGGCGCCTTGCATGACGTGATCGACCGCATGCGCACCCCCGCCCCCAGCTTGCCCGCGCCCGGAGATGCAAATGCAGCAATCCGACCAAAAGGCGATCGCGAAGGCGTGATTTTCGCGGTGCATGGTCTGGCCGGCGGCACCGGATCCACCACTTTGGCGGTGAACTTGGCCTGGGAATTGACCAAGGTTGAAAAGGAACGCGCACCCCGCGTATGTCTTTTGGATTTCGATCTGCAATTCGGCACGGTTTCAACCTTCCTCGATCTGCCACGCCGGGACGCTGTGTATGAATTATTGTCTGACACCGAAGCGATGGATGTCGACAGTTTCATGCAGGCGCTGCTCCCCTATAACGACACCCTTCAGGTGTTGACCGCGCCCAATGACATGCTTCCGCTGGATCTTTTGACCAGCGAAGATGTCGAACGGATTGTGGAAATGGCCCGCAGCCATTTTGATTACGTGGTCATCGACATGCCCACCGCGGTGGTGCAATGGACCGAAACGGTTCTGAATGCGGCACATCTGTATTTCACCACGCTGGAATTGGACATGCGCTCGGCGCAAAATGCCCTGCGGATGGTCAAAGCGTTGAAATCCGAGGATCTGCCGGTGTCCAAACTGCGCCATGTGTTGAACCGCGCACCGAAATTCACCGATCTTTCCGGTAAGTCCCGTGTGAAACGCCTTGCGGAAAGTCTTGATATTACGATTGAAATTCAACTTCCCGACGGATTAAAGCCGGTCACCCAAGCGGGCGACCATGGTCTTCCATTGGCAGAAGCGGCCCCGAAAAATCCGCTGCGCCGCGAGATCCAGAAGCTCGCAAAATCCGTGCATGACGTAAACCAAGCCGCCATCGCGGCCAGCTGAACCGGAGGCTCTTATGTTCTCACGTTACAAAAAATCCGGCCAGCGCCCCGCACCGGCAAATGGCACACCAAATTTACAGGCTGTTGCGGGTGGCAAGACTGATGTCCCCCCCTCTGTGACGGCCCCCGTGGCGAAAACCGAGACCAAGGTCACCCGCCGCGCGGCGCCGGAAAAAACACCTGCCCGCGCCGCCCCTCTCGACCGGGAACGCAAACGCAAAGAGCGCCTGTCGGACATTAAGGTCGAGCTCCACAAAGAGCTGTTGGACAACCTCAACCTATCCGCCCTTGAACAGGCGTCGGAAAAGGATTTGCGCGCGGAAATCACCGACATCACCTCGGAGTTTCTGAACACCAAAGGCATTGTGCTAAACCGTGATGAACGGCTGAGCCTGAACCAGGAACTCTATGACGAGGTCACCGGATTGGGCCCGCTTGAGACCCTTTTGAAAGATGACACCGTCAACGATATTCTGGTGAACGGCCCGCAACAGATCTTTGTGGAACGCGACGGTAAGCTGCAACTGACGGACATCACCTTTAAAGACGAACGCCACCTGATGCGGATCATCGACAAAATCGTGTCCGCCGTTGGGCGTCGTGTGGATGAAAGCAATCCGCATGTGGATGCGCGCCTTGCCGATGGCTCGCGGTTCAACGCGATGGTGCCGCCGATTGCGGTGGACGGCTCGCTTGTGTCCATTCGGAAATTCAAAAAAGACAAGCTTGGCATTGAAGAGCTGGTGAATTTCGGCGCGTTCTCGGAAGAAATGGCCGCCTATATTCAGGCCGCTGTGGCGTGTCGTTTGAACATCATCGTGTCCGGCGGGACCGGGTCGGGTAAGACCACCACGCTGAATGCGCTGTCATCCTTTATTGACAACTCAGAACGCATCCTGACCATCGAAGACACCGCCGAACTTCAGCTGCAACAGACCCATGTGGGCCGGATGGAAAGCCGCCCCGCCAACGTCGAGGGCAAAGGGGCCGTGAGCCAGCGGGACTGTTTGAAAAACGCCCTGCGGATGCGGCCAGACCGGATCATCGTGGGCGAAACCCGTGGTGAAGAAGTGATCGACATGTTGCAGGCCATGAACACCGGCCACGACGGATCAATGACCACCATCCACGCCAACTCGGCGCGCGATGGGGTGTCACGCCTTGAAAACATGGTGGCAATGGCCGGGATCGAGATGCCGCTTAAGGCAGTGCGCTCGCAAATCGCATCCGCTGTGAACCTGATTGTTCAGGCCTCGCGTCTGCAAGATGGCTCGCGCCGCATGGTGTCGATCACCGAAATCACCGGCATGGAGGGCGAAGTGATCTCGATGCAGGAAGTGTTCCGCTATGAACGTCTTGGGCTAGAGCCTGACGGTAAAATCATCGGTCGCTTTAACGCCACCGGCGTACGCTCGCATTACTCAGATCGTTTCCGCCAATGGGGTTACGACCTTCCCGCCACTTTATTTGAACCGATTGTAGACAGGTAACGATATGTCCATTTCGCCAGAACTTCTCATTTACGGCCTGATTTTCGGTGCGGTTCTCTTGCTGGTCGAAAGCATCTATTTGGCCGTCTTCGGTAAATCGATCAGCCTGAACAGCCGCGTAAACCGCCGCCTTGACCTGTTGGACAAGGGTGCGCGCCGCGAAGAGGTGCTGGAACAGCTGCGCAAAGAGATGAGCCAGCATATGAAGGCCAAGGGCTTCCCGCTCTATTCCTTGCTGGCAATCAAAGCGCAAAAAGCCGCAATTGCCTTTACCCCAGCACAGCTTTTGATGGTGATGGCGGGGCTGTCAGCAATGGCTTATGTGGGCATCACGGTTGGCACCTCGGCTGCGGCCCCTGTGCGCATTGCGGTCTCTTTGGCAATGGGGATCGGCGGCGTTTACATGTGGGTCGACAGCAAAGCCAAAAAACGCATGGCGATGATGGAAGAGCAACTGCCCGATGCGGTGGAATTGATGGTGCGATCGCTTCGCGTGGGCCACCCGTTCACCTCGGCCATTCACATTGTGTCAAAGGAAGTTCCCGACCCCTTGGGCACCGAAATGGGCATGATTGCAGACGAAGCCGCCTATGGGCGTGACATTGGCGACAGCCTGAAAGCCATGGCAGAACGCCTTGATATGCAGGATCTTCGCTTCTTGGCGGTCGCCGTGACCATTCAACAGCAATCCGGTGGTAACCTCGCTGAAATTCTGGACGGTCTGGCCAAAGTGATCCGCTCGCGGTTCAAACTTTTCCGCCGCGTGAAAGCGATCACCGCGGAAAGCAAATGGTCGGGCATGTTCCTGTCCGGCTTCCCGCTTCTGGCACTTGTCATGATCAACGTGATCCAACCACATTATTATGACGACGTGAAAGAAACCGCCTATTTCATCCCTGCTTGTCTGGTTGTCGCAGGATTTCTGGTCGCCAACGTCTTTGTCATGAAGATGCTTGTGAACATCAAGGTGTAAGAACATGATTGAAACGCTTAATCAGATGGTGATCGACAAGCTTGGCCCGATGGGGCCGTTGATGGCCGTGGGGGGGCTTGGCTTTTTGCTGATGCTGATCACCCTGCCGGTCTTGTTCAAAAAAGAAGCCGACCCGTTGGACAAATTGCGGGACACGCACAAAAACAGTACCGCAAGCGGCGAAAAACAAGCGCTGCGTGTGGGCGGCGGCAATGACAAGCTTGAGAAATACGCAGCCTTCCTGGAACCGCAAGATGACGCAGAATATTCCGCCATTCAGCTCAAGCTGCTGCAGGCCGGTTATGTGGGCAAAAACGCCGTCCGGACCTTTCACTTTGCGCAATTTGCGCTGGGGGTTGGCCTGCTGATCGTGGGCGCCATTCTGGTCTTTATCAAATCGCAAAACCCTGACGTGCCCATGACCGCAACAAATAAGATGATGTGGATCCTTGGGCCGGGCATCGCGGGCTATATGCTGCCGAAATACTGGGTCACACGGCGTTTGGAAGAGCGTAAAGAAGAGATTATCAATGGCTTTCCCGACGCGCTGGATATGATGCTGGTCTGTGTCGAAGCAGGTCAATCTCTTGATCAATCCATCATCCGCGTCGCCGCCGAAATCCGCGCAGGCTTCCCTGCTTTGGCCGATGAATTCGATATTGTCAGCCAGGAAATGAAGGCCGGTAAAGACCGCGTGCAGGTGCTGCGCGATATGTCAGAACGTGCCGGCGTCATGGATGTGTCCAGCTTTGTGACCGTGCTGATCCAATCGGCGACCTTCGGGACGTCGATTGCCGAAGCATTGCGTGTCTTCTCTGCCGAAATGCGGGATAAACGTGTGATGCGGGCCGAAGAAAAGGCAAACACCTTGCCCACCAAGATGACACTTGCCACAATGATGCTAACAGTGCCGCCGCTCTTGATCATTTTGCTGGGGCCATCGGTTTACAACATCGCACAAACCCTCTCGCAGGTCAGCTTCTGATCCCTGCACGGGATGAAAAGGAGTGACGGGTGCCAAGAATTAGCACTCTTGCCGTAAAAACGACCCTGATGTCCGCGCTGATGATTTCATTGGCCGGATGTCAGGGTTCTGGCCCTCTTGGGTCTGGAAAACTTGGCAAAGCCCCCACCCAAAAAGCAGACAGCCCCTATGCCCCCGCTGGATCAACCCGCGGTGCCGAGTCTGTGGACGGGCTGATTGTTGGCCATCGGTTGATGCAGGCGGGAGAATTTGAACTGGCCCTCAAGGCCTATCTGCGCTCTGCCGCCGATCATGGCATCACCGTCGATGTGCTTTCGGCGATTGGATCGGCAAACCTACAACTTGGTCGCTTGGGTCAGGCGGAAAGGCAACTTCGCCAAGCCGTTGAAAAAGATGAACGTTTTGTCCCAGCATGGAACAATCTTGGCGTTGTGCTGATGGAAAAAGGCGACGTCGGCGAAGCGGCCCGTGTGTTCCATATTGCCTATGGTCTGGATAGTGGCCAATCTGCCGACATCCGCGAGAATTTGCGCTTGGCCCTCGCCAGACAAGAAAACGCCGATTATGATACCGTGGATGAAAATGAATTCGCGCTGATGCGACGGGGAAGTGGGGATTACCTGCTCCTCTCGACACTCTAGAGCCCATAAGGGCCAAGCGCGACAAACGAGCAGTAGAGGACGCACCACATGCGCCAGTCAATCCTTGTCACCTTGTGTCTGGGCAGTGCCTTGGCCTTGTCCGCCTGTCAAAAGCCCAATAACGGGTCTGAGGATGTTGAACGCGCCCTGGCAGACCTGAATGTCGTCGATGAAAGCAATCTCAACGATATCATGCTGACCATCGGCGATCCCAATGAGGCGGTCACCTATTTCAATCGCGCCGTGAAATCCCAACCAGACCGCATTGATCTGCAACGTGGCTTGGCCAAATCCTTGGTGCGCGCCAAACAACCCACTCAGGCTGTGACGGTCTGGAAAAAAGTGGTCGCCCTGCCCGGCGCCACCGCCGAAGATCGCGTGGGCCTTGCCGATGCGATGATCCGCGCAGGCGACTGGGGTCAGGCCGAGATTGAATTGAACAAAGTGCCCCCCACCCACGAGACTTATAAACGCTACCGTTTGGAAGCGATGGTGGCAGACAGCAAAAAAGAATGGAAAAAAGCCGACAGTTTCTATGAAACCGCCGTTGGGCTTTCGACCAAACCGTCCAGCGTGTTGAACAACTGGGGTTATTCCAAACTGACCCGCGCCGATTACAAAGGGGCTGAACAGCTGTTTTCCGACGCGCTGAACTATGACCCCAACATGTTCACCGCCAAAAACAACCTTGTGTTGGCCCGCGGCGCACAGCGTAAATATGACCTTCCCATCGTGAAGATGTCCCAGGTCGAACGGGCGCAGCTCCTGCACACTCTGGCGCTTTCGGCGATCAAACAGGGTGACGTGACCATGGGCAAAGGCCTGTTGCAAGAAGCCATCGACACCCATCCGCAGCATTTTGAGGCCGCCGTGCGTGCGTTGGCCGCCTTAGAGAACAACGTTGCAAATGGCTGATATGTTGACGGCCCAAACTGCTGCATCCGCCCTGTGGTTTCTGCCCTTTGCTGCCCCCATTGGCGTCTGGGTTGCGCTCAATGACATGGCGCGGATGAAGATCCCGAACAAAGCTGTGGTGGCGCTGTTTGTGGTCTTTGCCGTGATCGGTCTGGTCGCCCTGCCCTTGGCCGATTATCCGTGGCGGTTTTTGCATCTTGTGGTGGTTTTGGTCATTGGATTTGTGTTGAACCTCGCCGGGGCCCTTGGGGCGGGTGATGCCAAATTTGCCGCGGTCATGGCGCCCTTTATTGCGCTTCAGGATGTGACAATGTTTTGCATGCTGTTTGCCGCAACGCTGATCGTGGGCTTTGCGCTGCACCGCACCGCGCGGGCCATTCCCGCCGTGCAACGCGCCACCCCAAATTGGGAAAGCTGGAAGCGGAAAAAGGACTTCCCGATGGGATTATGCCTTGGGGCCGCATTGATCCTGTATCTGGTGATTGGCGCACTTTACGGCCTAAAGTAACCACCTGAAATAAAAAAGAAAGCCCCGTAAATCACGGGGCTTTCCTTTGTTTAGCTTGAATGCATTCGCACCTTAGGGTTTTTGATAAAACGTCTCGGGCAACGCATAAAGAATGTATTCCTCAGTGCGCCGCAGCTCTCTAATCTCAGAGGACCACTCCTGCTCTGTGATCTCGTCCAAGATCTTTTTGCGCACGTCCACCGACAGGGGGAACAGCGGCACCAGCAACAGATCTGCGTTCTCAATGCCGGTCAAATCCCCGTAATACCACGGGGCCGCGCCCGGAACCGGATCCCCTGCGCCAAACATCCAATAGCTGGGCAAAAGGTCCGCCACAAACATGGCTTTCCCCTCGACCTCACCAGAGGCCACAAGCTCGTCCGAAATCACCCGGAACCACGCAATCATGCCCAGATCCAGACTGCGCCACGGCAGATCCTCGCCCAGAAACACCACCTGATCTTTGCGCATCTCTTCGTCATAAAACGCCGCAAAGGTCGTGTCCGGTCCATCAATGGCATATTTCGCATCCAACCGATTGGCGCGCACATCAAAGGTCAAAAGATCCTCGTGCCCCACCACCCCCGGCAGAACAGGCACATACTCCTCCGTGTCCGTCACCAAATGGCGAAACGGGCTTTGCGCGATGTTGATGAAAGATGGCATGGCGAGCACAAATCCCACCGTTGCCGCCAACAGGATCCCACGCTGCAAGTCCCAACCGAACCCGTTGTAAACCGGCCGATCTGGCACCAAAGAGATCAGCAAAATCGCCAAAAGCCCGACCCATTGTGGGTCATTTCCAAAGTTCTGAAAGGTGACATAAAAGAACCCCGGCAAGAGCAGCATCAGCACCAGCCCCTCGCGCATCTGCCCGCTTTGACGCAGAAAAACCACCGCGATCAACGCCAGCAAAGACCCGGACAAATAGGCCGGAGCGCTGACCACATCACCAAAGGGCAGCCCCGGCTGCGGGCGCACACTGCTTCCTGCGACATTCATCAAATCCAAAAGATAGTACAGCCAAAACAAAGGTGTTCCAACATTAACTGTCATCAGAGCCACGGCAATCAGGCCAGACAAAAGTGCCCAAAGCACCGTTTTCCCGGCGCCGCGCGTGAACAACGCCACCAAGACCGCGGGCAAAAACGCCGCAAAATAGGTCACTTTGATCATCGCCATGACCGAGAATGCCAAGCCAATAACAATCCCATCCAAAGGCTGGCCCTGACCCGAGCGATTTCGGTTCGGCAACAACGCCGTCACAATCGCAAGGAAGGCTGCCGCCCAGGCCCACCGATTGTAATGCATCGAAACAGAGACCGCCGTGTTGCTTTCTCCGTGGATCAGCCCAAGGCACAACACCATCAATGCCCCAGAAAACACATACCGCCACGCCCCCTTTAGGCGCGTGTGCGACACCCACCAGATTGCCGGAAAAAACACTGTCGCAACAAGCACTTGCCCCCAAAGGAACGCCGTGCCCACGCCCATGCCAAGCTTGGTGAAAATCACAATCGGGCTAAAGGCCAGAATGCCAATTGGCGTCACAAAATCCAAATGCGGGATCTGCCCGTCGGTCATCCGCAGCAGAATTTGTAACAGATGCAGCGTGTCGCCTTCGTGCTGTTTGATATACAGCCCGCCCTTGGCCAAAAGCGCGCCAGACAGGACAATCATCACCGCCAATTGCACACTTGCCAAAATGATGCCTTTTTCTTTGCTCATACCTGCCCTCTTCGTTGTGTACGAAACAGAGTAATCGCCCCAAATCGGGGCCGCTTCGTTGCTCTTTTGGTCATTGTTTTGGCCTTTATAGCCGCGATGCGCAAGTTTTGGGTGAGGAGCAGACACCATGAACATGCATACCGCTGATTTGATTGCGCCCGCGGCGCCACGGTCCCTGGCTGATATGAAGCTGACCATGGTGATGATGCGGGACATCCTGCTGAAAACCATGTTCCGCACCAATCTGGAACAGGTCAGTGATCTGGAGCGCACCCTCGCCCTGCCCGGCCGCGTCGTGCAGGAGTTGATCGACATGTGCCGTGATCAGGGCCTGATCGAGGCGATGGGCACGCTGCACGCCGGATCACAAAGCAATGAAATGGGATATCGCCTGTCGGACACCGGTAAAACCCGCGCGCTCGACGCACTGGCACAGTCCGAATATTACGGCGCCATGCCCGTCCCGATGGAGGTCTACGCCGTTCAGGTCAAGCGCCAATCCATCCGCAACATTCAGATGTCCCGTGACCAGCTGACCGGTGCAATGGGCCATCTTATTCTGCCCTCAGATCTGCTTGATCAGCTTGGCCCTGCGGTAGGCTCTGGCCGTTCCATCCTGATGTACGGTCCGCCCGGAAACGGCAAAAGCTCAATCTCAAACGGGATCCGCGATGCGCTTGGCGACAAAATCTATGTCCCCCAAGCCATTGTTTATTCGGGGCAAGTCATCACGGTCTATGACCCGATCGTACACACCGCCGTGGACGAGATGAAAGAGGATCCAAGCTCGCTGCGCAAAGCCTCGGCCAAGTTTGATCGTCGCTATATCCTATGTGATCGCCCCACCGTGATCACCGGCGGGGAACTGACGCTTGATATGTTGGACCTGAAATACAACCCAACCGCGCGCACCTACACCGCGCCGCTTCAGCTGAAATCCTCCGGCGGCGTTTTCATCGTCGATGACCTTGGCCGCCAAGCCGAACCTCCGCAAAAACTGATCAACCGCTGGATTGTACCGCTTGAGGAAAACAAAGATATTCTGGCGCTGCAATCAGGCGAAAAATTCGAAGTGCCGTTTGACACTTTGGTCATCTTCTCAACCAACTTCCACCCGAATGAGATTTTCGACAAAGCGGCCCTGCGCCGGATCTTTTACAAAATCAAAATTGACGGGCCGGACCAAGAGGGTTTTCTCAAAATCTTCGCCATGATGGCCCGCAAAAAGAAAATGCCCCTGAACGAAGAGGCTTTGATCTATCTGCTGCAGAAAAAATACCCAACTATTGAAAATGTTTACGCAAATTATCAGCCGATCTTCCTGATTGATCAAATGATCTCCATCTGCGAGTTCGAGGGCATCCCTTATCAGATGTCACCTGAATTGATTGATCGTGCCTGGGCAAATATGTTCGTGCGGGATGAGGAAATTATTCATTAGTACCAACAGGTCACTGGCGGCGCACTCCTCGTAAGGCACGCGCCGCCCACAGGTTTGGGCCATATTTCGCAAGCAATGCCTAAAGCGCGGCAAACTGCGCGCCCCGGTCATTTCCCGTCACATCCGCAAGACTTTGCCCCGGCGCAATGTCAATGCCATTTGCGGCCAAAATCGCGGTGCCGGCTTGCACATCATGCCCCGTCATCTGCATTAAGATCTCTGCGTCAGCCGAAAGCGCCGCTTTGGCCAATCCCAGCATCGGGTTTTCACCAACACCGCCAATCGGCAACATCGTTACCGCGGCAAACGCCACACCCGCTGCAATAATCCCGGCCCCCAAACGACGTTTGAAATAGCTGGTCAGGGGGTGCCAGTTCAAAACTGCATGCGCCATGATGCCCACAACCATCAGCCAACCGGCCCATTCATGCACCACTTTCCCCAACATGGTTTCCAAGTGGAAGAGCATTAAAACTCCGGTGATCCCATCACCAATGAAGAGCCAATTGTCAGCGGGGTCGCCCATTTGCGCAGATTTTTTATAACCAGATCCGCTTTTGTCTAACCTTCGAACGTATCAACCCGACCAGTCCGTCGCCGCTCTGGCACTTTTTTCGCGCGCCGCTTATCGTGATCGCATGACCACTTTGCCGCCGATCTTTACGACATGGTTTGCCTCTCGCGGATGGGCGCCACATGCGCACCAGATCGCAATGCTGGAACGCTCAGCGGCGCCCGCAACCCTGCTCATTGCGCCCACCGGCGGTGGCAAAACACTTGCTGGCTTCCTACCGTCTCTGATTGATTTGGCCCAAAACCCGTCTGCTGGCCTGCACACCCTCTACATTTCGCCGCTAAAAGCGCTTGCCGCCGATATGCGCCGAAACCTACAGCGACCGGTTGAGGATATGGGCCTGAACATCCGCATCGAAGATCGCTCGGGCGACACCACGCAGACGCGGAAAAAAGCCCAGCGTGCCGACCCGCCCCATATTTTACTGACCACGCCAGAAAGCCTTGCCTTGCTGCTGTCCTATCCTGATGCCCCGCGCATATTTGCCGGTCTCAAACGGGTGGTGGTGGACGAACTCCACGCACTTGCGGAGAGCAAGCGTGGAGATCAACTGTTGCTCTGCCTGACACGCTTGCAAGCGATGCGGCCAAATCTTACCCGCGTCGGGCTGTCAGCCACGGTGGATGACCCGGATGCGTTGGCGCGGTATCTCGCTCCGCATCCGGCCATTTGTGACGTCCTGACCGCCGACCCCGGCCCCACGCCAGACATCCAAATGATGACCACAAATACCGCGCCGCCCTGGTCAGGCGGCGGTGCACGTTACGCCATCCCCGAGGTGCTTGAGGCCGTAAAGGCCCATAAAACCACCCTCATTTTCCACAACACCCGCGCACAGGCCGAGATCTTTTTTCACGACCTATGGCTGGCCAACACGGACAACTTACCTATCGCCATCCACCATGGTTCGCTGGATCGTGGCCAGCGCACCAAGGTCGAGGCCGCAATGGTCGCGGGGCATTTGCGCGCGGTGGTCTGCACCGGCTCACTGGACCTTGGGCTTGACTGGGGCGATGTGGATCTGGTCATCCAAGTGGGCGCGCCGAAAAACGTCAAACGGTTGGTACAGCGGATTGGGCGTTCTGGCCATCACTACAACACCCCATCTAAAGCATTGATATTGCCTGCAAACCGGTGGGAAATCATCGAATGTCACACCGCGATTGAGGCGGTGATCGCCCATGATCTGGATGGCGACCCGCGTGGCCCTGGCCCGCGCGACGTTTTGTGCCAGCACCTGTTGATCACCGCCTGTGCCGCCCCGTTTGACGCAGACACAATTTTTGCCGAAGTCACGCAGGCCGGCCCCTATGCCGCCCTCACCCGCGCGGAATTTGACGCCTGCCTCGATTTTGTCGCAACCGGCGGCTATGCCCTGCGCGCCTATGATCGCTGGCAACGCTTGATGCAAAACCCCCAAGGGCTTTGGCAATTGCGCGACCCCCGACAAGCGGCCCTTATCCGCATGAATATCGGCACAATCATTGACACGGACACATTAACAGTTCGGATGCGCGGTCGCGGTGGAAAAGCCTTGGGCGAGGTCGAGGAAAGCTTTGCCGCCTCCCTCACCCAAGGGGACACATTCCTGATCGGCGGCAAGATCGTGCGGTTTGAGAGCTTGCGCGAAATGGTCGTTCAAGTGTCCAGCGATCGGGGACGCAGGCCCCGGTTGGCGGTGTTTTCCGGCACCAAATTCTCCACCTCGCTGCAATTGTCAGACCGAATTTTGCACCTCTTGCAAAGCGGCCGATGGGACAGCCTGCCCCCCCATACGAGGGACTGGGTTATCCAGCAAAAGACCGTTAGCCAACTGCCCAAGCCGGGGCGTATTCTGGTCGAAAGCTTCCTGCGGGACGACCGCGCGCATACGTGTTTATACGGGTTTGCGGGCAAAAATGCACAGCAGACGCTCGGGCTTTTGGCAACCCGCAAGATGGAGCAATTGAGCCTTGGCCCCCTGGGATTCGTCGCCACCGATTACGCCACCCTGATCTGGTCCATCCAACCCGTGACGGACCCCACCCCTTTGTTCGATCTGACCGGTCTGCACGAGGGGCTGGAAACCTGGTTGAGTGAAAATGCCCTGATGAAGCGCAGCTTCAAAAACGCGGCCACCATCGCCGGGCTGATCACCCGAAACCATCCCGGCCAACGCACCACCGGGCGGCAAGCGACCTTCAGCACCGACATTCTTTATGACACGCTGCGCAAATACGACCCCGACCACCTGTTGCTGAGCCTGACCCGCGAAGAGGCGATGCGCGGCTTGATTGACTTTGGCCGGATCGAGGCGCTGCTGACGCGCACAAAAGGAAAACTTGATCACGTCTGCGCCCCTCATGTCACCCCGTTCAGCGCACCATTGTTTCTTGAAATTGGCCGCGTCCCGGTGGAGGGTACAGGGCAAGACATGCTGTTGGCGACTGAAGCCCAGCGATTGATGGCAGAGGCGGGGCTTGCGCAGAACAGATGAGCGACCTGAACGGATACAACTTTTTATTTGCAGGCACTGCGCTGACATTGCTGCCGTCCGGCGCATTGTGGTGGGGACAGGAAAACCTGCTCTGCGTCTCGGACCTGCATTTGGGAAAAGCGGAACGGATTGCGCGGCGCGGCGGGCATCTTTTGCCACCCTATGAAACCAAAGACACACTGATCCGGCTGGAGCGTGACATTGAACGCACCGGCGCACGTATTATTGTATGTCTGGGGGATAGTTTTGACGATCTTACCGCCGCCGAAAACCTAGCACATGACGAAGCCATATGGCTGACCCGGCTTATGGCCGGGCGGCGTTGGGTCTGGATTGAAGGCAACCATGATCCCGGCCCGGTCGAGTTTGGCGGCACCCATATGGCCGAACTTTTTCACCCGCCTCTGCACTTTCGTCATATCGCCAAAACGGGTGCGGCCTGCGAAGTCTCTGGGCATTATCACCCAAAAGCGCGATTGAACCTGCGCGACCGGAGCCTGTCGCGCCCCTGTCTTTTGATGGACAGCGACCGCGTGATCCTGCCCGCATATGGCACATATACCGGTGGATTGCGGTCGGATGACGCAGCGCTCAGCCAGTTGATGCGCCCAGAGGCGATCGCCGTCATGCTGGGTTCGCCACCACATCCGATCCCTATGCCGCGCAACTCATGATGCAACATCTTGAGAACATTAGCTTTAGCTTTAACGGCCGCGTCACAACAAGGAGAGTGAAATGACCTGCAGCCCGGAGAATGTGGCCCGTCTTAACGCAAGTTTTGACGCCCAATCCATGATGCACAGTTTTGGCGCCGTGCTTACGAACGTGTCCGAAGGCTATTGCACAATCTCTGCCCCAATTTTGGAGGGGAACAAACAACAGCACGGGTTTGGCCATGCGGCGTTGACCTTTGGCCTGGGCGATACTGCTGCAGGCTACGCGGCACTAAGCCTGATGGATCCCCAAGACGAAGTTTTGACCGCGGAAATCAAGATCAACCTGCTGGCCCCAGCGCGTGGTGATCGGTTGGAGGCTGAGGGCCATGTGATCAGGGCAGGTAAACGGCTGATCAGCGTTGAGGCCAAAGTTTGGGCCATCACCGGTGAGGCACGCGTGCAAATCGCCGCCTTGTTGGGAACAATGGTGCCGATACGTAAAGCCCGATCCTGACGCGACGTGACACTTTCCTCTGTCTTCTTTTTGCCCAAAATGGCCCAAACTTCAGGAGCTCAAAAATGTCTGACCGCGTGACCATCACACAAGAAGATCAAGTCGCTATCGTAACATTGTCACGCCCTGAAAAACGCAATGCGTTGGATTTGGCGATGATTGAAGCGATTGTCGCTGCAGGGCAGGAATTGGCCAGGCGCAAAGACATTCGCGCGGTGGTCCTCACCGGCGATGGAGAAGCATTTTGTGCGGGGCTGGACCTTGCAGCAATGCCTTTAATTGCGCAGGCGGCCATGTCCGACGGTGGCTTCACGCAAAGGACGCATGGGGATTCCAACCTATTTCAAGCCGTTGCCATGGTTTGGGCAGAGCTTCCACAACCTGTCATCGCTGCGGTACACGGGTTTTCATTTGGTGGGGGGTTCCAAATGATGTTGGGTGCAGACATTCGCATCGCCGATCCAAACACCAAGTTTTCGGTTATGGAAGGACGCTGGGGGTTGGTGCCTGATATGGGGGGAATGGTTCTGATGCGCCGTCTCGCACGCGAAGATATCATTCGAAAAATCACCTATACCGCACAGGTGTTTTCCTCTGAGGATGCGCTGGCTTGGGGCTTTGTGACCGAACTTTGCGATACCCCCTTAGAAACGGCAAAAACATTGGCGCAGGAGATTGCTGGGAAATCCCCCGACGCTGTCAGGTCGGCGAAGAAGCTTATTTCCGAGACCGAACTTACAGGCTGGCGCGAGACCTTGATCGCAGAAAGCAAAGCACAAGAAGCTTTGGTCGGACAGAAGAACCAAATGGAAGCGGTCATGGCGGGGATGCAAAAGCGCCCTGCAAAGTTTTCCGACTAAGTGTCGAACCAAAATATCACTCGGCGGCAAAGGCTTCTTTTTCTATTGATGGATCCCTGTGTCGCTGTTGATCTTGAACAGCTAGCTTACCCAGAGCCTCTTCCAATGAGCGCGCTTGCTCGCGCAAATGCTCACTATTTTCTCGTACTTGATCAAATAGTGCCGCGTTCTCTTGGGTCGCGGCATCGAGATGCGTGATACTTTCACTTACACTGACCAAGCCTTTGGCTTGTTGGTTCACGGCCTCAGCCGCTTCCGAAGTCTGGCGTGAAATTGTCCCGATTGCAGTGCTGATCTCTGTAACTTTTTCCATCGCCTGAGCCACCATGGAAACCGAGTTTTCGACGGCATGGGTGTTTTCGTCAACAACGGTGGTGATTTCACCCACTGCATCAGATGACCGCTGCGCAAGCGCACGCACCTCTGATGCAACCACCGCAAAGCCCCGGCCACTATCTCCAGCGCGGGCAGCTTCCACTCCCGCATTTAGGGCCAACAGATTGATCTGAAATGCAATATCTTCGATCACGCTGACAATTTTATTGATGTTGGTGGTGGTTGCAGCAGCCGCATCCAACGAGTTCACTGCGCGTTCGGCCACCTCAGAGGTGGTCCTTGCGTTCTGCTCCGCCTCCGTTGCACTTTCGCTGGCGCGTTCGATATTTTCTGAAACCGATGTAACGGTTGAGCTGATTTCTTCAAGAGCCGCCGCAGCTTCCTCCAATGAGGAGGCCGAACTTTCCGTACGGTGGGCAAGCGCCGTTGCTGCCGAGCGGATATCATCTGATTTGCGTGCCACCGTTACCCCGCTGCTTGCAATCGCATCCACCATTTCTTCAAGCGTATGCAGCGTGAGGTTCATATTGTCCTGCAATTCAGCAAACACACCTTCGTAATGCCCATCCATCCGCGCGCTCAGATTTCCTGTTGCAAGTTCCTTTAACACCCGCCCGGTTTCACCCAGGCTGGTTTCAATACCCGTCAGCAGAGTGTTAATTGCATCAATCATGCCCGACAAAGTGGCGCTACCAACTTTGGTGTCTGCGCGATGGCCAAAATCGCCCCGAACAGCATGGGCAATCACGTCATTGATTTCTTCTTGCACCTGCTCCATTTCTTGCAAGCGCTCCTTTTCAACCCGAGCAACCTCATCGGCAAATGCCCGCTCTTTCTGCTCTTTTACAATGTTTTGTTGCAGAAATTCTCGTTCGCGCTCGCTGGCTTCTTTTTGCTCTTGCTCCAACTCAATGGCGTGAAGCAGGTTTTCGCGAAAGGCTTGTGACGCCCGAGCGATCGCACCAATTTCTGTGTCTGACAGCATATGATCCACATCGATCGAGGTGTCACCCTTGCTCAGCCTATCAAGCTCTGTTGCAATATGGCGTGCCGGTCGGGCGATTTTCCGCAACAAAACATGTGAGGTCACAAACGCCGTGGCCCCAAGCGCAATAACCACAAACACAGCCACACTCAGCGCAAGGTATTCCACTTTTCCAAGGGTCAGGTCCAAGCGATCTGCCGCCTGATCCGTTTCGGACATCTGCGCATCCACCAAAGTTGCGATTCCGGCAAGCGCAGGCGCGTCTGACACTTTGACGGCTTTGTCGATTTCAGCCACAGACTTACTTTGTTTGACCATGGCCACCGCTTGTTCCATCGCCGTTTCATAGGCTTGGATCACACTCTCGATATCGTTCAGCGCGGTCTCTTCATTTGGGGTCACCTCAAAGGTCCGATAAACAGCAAGACTTGCGCGCACCCGCTCCAACGCCGACGCGACCAGCGCGATACGCTTTTCATCGTGACGAAGAACATAGTTCTTAAACTGGTGGATCAAGCCACCATAGCCAAGTTCGCGTTTTAACGAAACAATATGGAAATGCTTACTGGCATGCCCGCCCAATTCATCCGCTTCGGTCATTTCAAACAAATACTGCAATGCGACCAAGGCTTCGGTATCCTGAACAGCTACATCCCCGTCCACAGCCTCGGGCGTATTGCCGAAAATATATGCCGCCTGGGCCGCTTGCAGAGCATCCGAATACTCATTGACCGTTTTGCGCAGGGCGTCGATCGCCTCCTGTTCCTGTTCGGTGGGGTTTTGCGTCTCGAGGTCGTGAAGCGCGGTCAATACGTCCTGTGCTGATTGCCCCGCCTTGGCCACATGGCTTTTTTCATTGCGAATAACGTAGTTTTTAAAGTGGTGAATCAGCCCACCATAGCCAAACGAGGTGACGACATCCGTCAACGCGCGTGAGCGCGCCGCACTTGCATGTTCATAAGAATGCCACGCCTCGCGGCTTTCATTGATTTGCACAACCATGTAAATCGCAGCAGCAGACAGCAAAATACCAATCGTGCTGATCAAAGCAACAAGATAGCGAGACATCGACGTGATGGACCAAGCTCGGGCCATTTCAATCCCCTTTAATCGGTTTCCATTCGGACCCTAAGCGGGGGAAATGAACAGTTGGTTAGGATTGATGCAAAAAAACAAAAACGATTTCTCGATATTGGTTTGGTCTTGTTTGAGGAGGATCCGCATAAAAAAGGGCGAGCCGCTGATGCGCCTCACCCTAGGGTCTTTCGTATTCGAAGTGTGTCAGGCGGTCAGGCCCTCAGGTTCAACCAACCCATTGGCGCGGCAGCAGGCGGTCAGCGTGTTGGCCAACAGGCACGCGATGGTCATGGGGCCAACGCCGCCGGGTACAGGCGTGATCGCCCCCGCAACCTGTGACGCAGAGGCGAAATCAACGTCACCTACCAGCTTCATCTTGCCCTCGCCTTTTTCCGGCGCGGGGATACGGTTGATGCCCACGTCGATCACGGTGGCGCCGTCTTTGATCCAGTCGCCCGGCACCATTTCAGGACGGCCCACAGCGGCAACAACGATGTCGGCGCGGCGCACAACTTCCGCCAAGTCTTTGGTGCGGCTATGCGCGATGGTCACGGTGCAGCTGTCACCCAGCAAAAGCTGCGCCATTGGCTTGCCCACAATGTTCGAGCGCCCCACCACCACAGCGTTCAGACCAGACAAAGACCCGTGATGATCCCGCAGCATCATCAGACAGCCCAGCGGGGTGCAGGGCACCATTGATTTCTGCCCCGTGCCCAACAGGCCCACGTTGGATATGTGAAACCCGTCCACGTCCTTGGCAGGGTCAATGGAATTGATCACCAGATCTTCGTTCAAATGTCCTGGCAACGGCAGCTGCACCAAGATGCCGTGCACCGCTGGATCCGCGTTCAGTTTGGCAATCAGCGCCAGCAAATCCGCCTCGGACGTATCCACATCAAGCTTATGTTCATAGGAATTCATACCGCATTCCACGGTCATCTTGCCCTTTGAGCGCACATAAACCTGACTTGCAGGATCTTCGCCCACCAACACCACGGCCAGGCCCGGTGTGATGCCGTTTTCGTCTTTCAAGCGGGTCACATGGGCGGCAACTTTTTCGCGCACCGTGGCGGCAAACGCCTTTCCGTCAATGATCTGAGCTGTCATCTGTGCTCTCCTTAGTAATCGGTGTTCGCGTAAGCGTCCCGATAGTGGTTCATTTGCATTTCGGTCGCATGTACCGCGTTTGACATGAGGGTGGCAACGGTAACTGGCCCAACACCGCCCGGCACAGGGGTGATCCAGCCAGCCACTTCGCTACAGCTGTCCCAATCGGCGTCGCCCACGGTTTTCCCGTCGACCCGGTTGATGCCAATGTCAATCACCGCACAGCCGGGTTTCAGCATCTCGCCAGTGACCAGACCGGGCACGCCGACCGCCACAAACACCGCGTCCGCCGCACGTGAGTGCATGGCAACAGAGCGGGTCATGTGGTGACACACCGTCACCGTCGCACCAAGGCCCATCAGCAAAAACGCAATCGGTTTGCCGACGATTTCCGAATGGCCAATCACAGTCACATTCAGGCCCTCGATATCAATGGGCAGGGTTTTCAGGATCTCAACTGCGGCCACAGCGGTACATGGCCCAAGCGCCAGATCATTATAGACAATATTACCGATCGAGGCGGGGTGCATGCCTTCCACATCTTTCAGCGGATGCACAAGTTTTTGGAAGGTTTTCACCGGGATATGATCGGGCAATGGGCGCTGAATGATGATGCCATTCACACGTGGATCGGCGTTCAACCCCTGAATAATCCCGGTCAGTTGTTCCAGCGAAGTGTCCGCATCATAATTGCGGGCCTCAAACTGAACCCCTGCGCTTTCCGCCGATTTCTGTTGGTTGCGCACATAAAGTTCGGCGGCGGCCACGTCGCCCACGGAAAGGGACACCAGTTTGGGCTGCCAGCCTTTCTCCGCAAGTTCACCGGCGCGCATCGCCACTTCGGTACGGAGTTTTGCGGCAATGGATTTGCCGTCGATAATTGTTGCGCTCATGTGGTTTGGCCCTTTGTCTGATTGCGTTCGAATCGCTCAGACAGTTCTTAGAAAGTGTAAGGGGGGCGCGTCGCCCCCCTTGGTCAAGTGTCTTAGAAAAGACCCTCGATTTCGCCTTCGGCATTCAGACCGATGGTCATCGCCGCAGGTGTGCGTGGCAGGCCCGGCATGGTCATGATGTCACCACAAACAACCACGATGAAACCAGCACCAGCCGACAGGCGCACTTCGCGAACAGGCACAGAGTGACCTGTTGGTGCGCCGCGCAGTGTCGGATCGGTTGAGAAGCTGTATTGCGTTTTCGCCATACAGACTGGGAGGTTGCCATAGCCAGCATCTTCCCATTCTTTCAACTGGTTGCGCACTTTTTGGTCCGCCAAAACTTCGTCCGCACGGTAAATACGCTTGGCGATGGTTTCGATTTTTTCCATCAACGGCATGTCGTCAGGATAGATCGGCGAAAAGCTTGCAACATCCGCATCAGCAATCTCTGCAACGCGGGTCGCCAGTTCAGCGGAACCTTCAGACCCCAGCTCCCAGTGACGCGACAGGATGGCTTCGGACCCGTGGGTTCCCACGTAATCTTTCACGGCCTGCACTTCGGCATCGGTGTCGGTGACGAAATGGTTGATCGCAACCACAACTGGCACGCCGAACGACTTCAGGTTTTCAATGTGACGGCCAAGGTTGGCACAGCCGTTCTGAACGGCCTCAACATTTTCCGCACCCAGATCGGCTTTCGCCACGCCGCCGTTCATTTTCATCGCACGCACAGTGGCAACCAAGACCACAACCGACGGGGCCAAGCCCGCTTTGCGGCATTTGATGTTCATGAATTTCTCAGCGCCCAAGTCAGCGCCAAAACCAGCCTCTGTGACCACATAGTCGGTCAGTTTCAGCGCAGTTTTGGTGGCAATGACCGAGTTACAACCATGTGCGATGTTGGCGAATGGGCCACCATGCACAAAAGCTGCGTTGTTTTCCAAGGTTTGCACCAGGTTTGGCTGCATTGCGTCTTTCAGCAACACGGTCATCGCGCCATCCGCACCAATGTCACGGCAATAGATCGGCGTGCGCGCACGGGTATAGGCCACAATGATGTCGCCCAGACGTTTTTGCAGGTCTTGCAGATCGTTGGACAGGCACAGGATCGCCATAACTTCGGACGCCACGGTGATGTCAAAACCGGTCTGACGTGGGAAGCCGTTTGAGACGCCACCAAGTGACACAACAATGTCACGCAGCGCACGGTCGTTCATGTCAACCACACGACGCCACGCCACACGACGCTCGTCAATCGCCAGCTCATTGCCCCAATAAATGTGGTTGTCGATCATCGCCGACAGCAGAGAGTGGGCAGAGGTGATCGCGTGGAAGTCGCCTGTGAAATGCAGGTTCATCTCTTCCATCGGCACAACTTGCGCGTAACCGCCACCAGCGGCCCCGCCCTTCATGCCAAAGTTCGGACCCAAGGACGCCTCGCGAATACACACCATCGCGTTTTTGCCGATGCGGTTCAGACCGTCACCCAGACCAACAGTGGTCGTGGTTTTGCCTTCGCCCGCAGGGGTCGGGTTGATCGCTGTCACCAGGATCAGCTTGCCATCTTTGCGGTCCTGGACCGAATTGATGAATTCTTGGCTTACTTTGGCTTTGTCGTGGCCGTAAGGCATCAGGTGCTCATACGCGATGCCAATCTTTTCGCCGATCTCTTTGATCGGGCGTTTTTTGGCTTCGCGGGCAATTTCGATGTCGGATTTATAGCTCATGCTGGTTCCCTTGAGATGTGGGGTGCGATCTTATATCTGCACCCTGCATATCTGGGCTTTTGATTTCACACAGGATGGAATCCGACATAATCCCCGCCGAATTCGTCGCTTTGCCAAACAGCGGTCTTCCGTCTGGTCCCTGAAAAGCGACAAAATTTCGTTTGCGCGACCGTCGTTTCGTGCTGGCACGGAGATGCAAGCGCCCAAGTACAACCCGCTGATCGGGACTATGCAACTGAAACATGTTGCCCAGGCGCAGCCCCTTTGCGGCAGCCATAAAAGCACGCTCCTCGCCGGGCAGATCCTTATCAATCACGCGGGTGGGCAGATGGCAGGGCCAATGTTCATATCCACCACCAATGACACGCCAGACGGGGCAATCAGGCTGGCATGACTGCCTCCTATACACTCAAATCAAAGACCGGCACAGCACAGCAACAGGCTCTCGCATGAGAATGTGACTTGGCGCATTCCCTCGGGTTATGAAGCCCCTGCTTCACGTAACACCCATATTTGCCAAAGCCGCAAAGGTCTTTTGCCCCGCTTTCGGGTCCGCAGTCAGGATCGCCTCTTTGGCAAGCTCCACAGCATACCCGCGCAAAATCGCCGCCTCGGCTGTCTTGGCCACACAATAATTGCCATCCAACCCGGCAATGCGAAGTGACCCGACATTGAGCGTTTTAAGAAGTTGGTCCAATTCGCCGGTTTCAAAGGCATCCTGAACGCGTTTGACGATCATATGATCGGCCAATCCGCTAAAAGGTGCGGCAACCTCGGTTCCCGCTGACCCCGCGATGGCCTGCCCTTTCATCATCAAACGCGCCACAAGCTTTGTGGATGGGATGGACCATTCTTGCCGAAGGGCGATGATAGGATCCCCCTGTTTGCGTGCACGGGCAGAAGCAGACAGGACCGCCGCTTCAGCGTCAGACTTTGCCTGATTGTCATAGATGTCGCCGTCCCAAAAGACGGTTTGCAGATCAATAAGCAGCAAGGCGCGGTTGGGACGCGCTTCAACTTTCGGGCCATGACTTACATTCCCAATGCGCCTGATCCCATTGAAAATCCAAGCCAAAGCCAACAAGAGTAAAACAAGAATAAGCCAGAAGGTCATGATCCCCCGTCCTCCGCCAACATCTTCAACTTCCGCGCCAAAGCCGACGTCACTTCAAGCGTCACACTGATATCGCGGGCATCAAAATCAGCAGCCAACTCCGCAATAATACTCTTTTCCTGCGCCATCACCTTCTCGGTCAAGCGGCGCCCCTTTTCAGTCAGCGCAATCAATGGCGAGCTTTTGTGTCGTGGGTTTGCCACCTTACAGGTCAACCCCTCTACAAGCGTTTCATTGATCATCACCTGCACATATTGACGTTTGATCGAAAGATGGTGCGCAATGTCGGGAACAGAGAGCTGGCCGTGTTGTAAAACCATTTCGAGAACGGCGCGCGTTCTGACCGTAAGGCCCGTGCCTGTAAGGCTTTTCTCAACAAGGGCCTCAGCCGCCTGCATCAGCGGACGAGACATCCAGATTACGCTGTATAAGTCATCAGAGTTCATAATGACAATATACATGTCATATTGACAGGCAGATTGTCAATACTGCGACATCAATCTTTGCGCCACATCTCAAGCTCAAACGAAAACCGCCCCGAAGTTTCCCTCGGGGCGGTTTTAGCGCGCTTCCAGTTCACGTTGCATCGCTTGTTCGCTGCCTTTCGCTTCGCTCAAACGCAAAAAACGATGACAGATGCATCAATGAAAACGGAAACGCTTTAAATATCTTAGCATTTACGCCGTGGGTTCCGGTTCCAAGTCCCCATCCCCAGACGGCTTCGCCTTGGGTTTGGTTTTCGGAATTGCGGTCACCGACGATGTGCCTTCATCCGAAGCATCATCTTCATCGTCGCCTTTATGCGGCGGTTGGCCGTCCATCACCCGCTGGATTTCAGCACCCGTTAGGGTTTCATATTCCAACAAGCCTTGGGCCAAACGTTCCCACTCGTCTCTGTTTTCAGACAAAATCTTAAACGCGGCTTCATACCCATCCTGGATAAAGCGCTTCACCTCTGCCTCAATCAGCTCTTTGGTGCTGGCAGAGACCGAGAAACCCGCGGTGTTGCCCGAATAGCCTTCGGCCGCTTCCGCGTAATCAATGTTGCCAACCTTATCCGACATGCCCCAGCGCATCACCATCGCACGCGCCAAGCCTGATGCCTGCTGAATATCACCCGCCGGCCCGTTCGAGACGTTTTCTTCGCCGTATTTGATGATCTCAGCGGCTTTGCCCGCCATCGTCATCGCCAGCTTTTCTTCGCATTCCGACCGGTGCCAGTTCAAACGGTCAATCTCGGGCAAAGACACAACCATACCAAGCGCACCACCGCGCGGAATGATCGTCGCCTTATAGACCGGATCACATTGCGGCAGCTTCAGGCCAACCACAGCGTGACCCGCTTCGTGATAGGCGGTCTTTTCTTTCTGGTCGTCCGTAAGAACCATCGAGCGACGTTCCGCGCCCATCATCACCTTGTCTTTGGCGTATTCGAAATCTTCCATCGTCACGAAACGGCGGCCAATGCGCGCCGCGGTCAAAGCAGCCTCGTTCACAAGGTTCGCCAAATCCGCACCCGAGAAACCGGGGGTGCCGCGGGCAATAATGCGCATGTCGGCGTCGGGACCAAGCGGCACTTTGCGCGCATGCACGCCCAAAATCTTTTCACGGCCTTTGATGTCTGGGTTTGGTACGGTGACCTGACGGTCAAAACGGCCGGGACGCAACAGCGCAGGGTCCAGCACGTCACGACGGTTGGTTGCGGCCAGAATGATCACACCTTCGTTGGCTTCAAAACCGTCCATCTCAACCAGCAATTGGTTCAGCGTCTGCTCACGTTCATCATTGCCACCGCCATAACCAGCTCCGCGCGAGCGGCCCACGGCGTCAATTTCATCAATAAATACGATGCACGGCGCGTTCTTTTTGGCTTGTTCAAACATGTCGCGCACGCGGCTTGCGCCCACACCCACAAACATTTCCACAAAATCCGACCCGGAAATGGTGAAGAAGGGCACGCCCGCCTCGCCCGCAATCGCACGCGCCAGCAAGGTTTTACCGGTACCCGGAGGGCCCACCAGCAAAGCGCCTTTGGGAATGGTGCCACCAAGTCGCGAGAATTTCTGCGGGTTGCGCAAAAACTCAACAATCTCTTCCAGCTCTTCCTTGGCCTCATCAATGCCCGCCACATCGTCAAAGGTCACACGACCCTCGCGTTCGGTCAGCATCTTGGCTTTGGATTTGCCAAACCCCATCGCGCCACCTTTGCCGCCACCTTGCATCCGGTTCATCATAAAGAACCAAAAGCCGATCAGCAGAATCACCGGCAACAGCAGGGTCATCAGGCTCATGATACCCGATTGCTGCTGCGGCTCGGCCTTCACCTCAACACCTTTGTCCAGCAGGCGATTGGTAATCGCAGCATCTCCCGGCACAATGGTTTGATAAAGTTTACCATCGGCCCCCTGATACGACAGCGTCTCGCCATCTACCGTAACTGTTTGCACCTGTCCTGCCTCGACAGCAGCCACAAATTCAGAATAGCTTACGTTGGACGAAGCCATGCTGCTCTGCCCGTTTGAAAACAGGTTGAACAGGGTCAGGATCAGCAAAAACAGCACAATCCAAAAAGCGAAATTTCTCGCGTTGCCCAAGGGGGATCTCCTTTAATGCCTTTGACGCCGGGTCGATGAAGCGCCAGTCCTTAAAATAGGGATCATGCCGCTATGTTCAATGCGTTAAAAAGGACGCGGCGAAATCATTTTGCTCTGGGCGCGTTTCTAGCCGCCAAATGTTGCTTTCTTGGGCCATTGGGGCCGCAATCACGCAGGTTTGATGCCAAATGGCGGGGGTGACCATCAGGGTTTGGCGCGGAATGCCGCCCGCGCGCCAGTCTTTCAGCTGGGAAATCCCCTCGCCCAAGGCGCGAATCTCTAGCGTTTTGTCCGTGTTCGCGGCGTCAGACCCCTTGATGCGCCAACGGCCATCCCACAGCGCGTTTGGCGCGCCCCTCAAATCCGCAACCGCCGACAATTCCCGCGTGACCCGCAGCCCGGTTTTGTGACGCCACAAAAGACAGCCGTGCAAGGTGGCCGCCTGCCCGTCCAGCGCTTCATATATGGCGCGGATCAGCGTCGCCCGGCGCGGGCGATAGCTGGCCCCGGATACGAATCCAAGTGCGCCGGCCACAAGGCGGTCGCGCGTTTCCACCGGCAAATCCACCAGCCCCTTGGGGTCGATCACGACGTCCCCCGCCTCAACATGACACAGCGTTTTGGCCGCCACATGGGCCGCCTGTTCCAACACGGCGCGCGCCTCTGACATGGCCGTCGCTGTGGTGACCAAACGATCCGCCGTCAGCCCAAGATCTGCCAGATCCGCCATCGCCTGACGCATCTGCACCCGGTCAAATCTGGGATCGGAGTTTGAGGGATCCTCGCACCACCTGACATCGCGCGCCCGCAACAGATCCCGAAGCGCCTCGCGCCGATGTGTCAAAACCGGCCGCAGCCACCGCATGTCATTTGCACGCCAATCCGCGCGCATGCCCGACAACCCATCCACGCCAGACCCCCGCGCCAGCCGGAGCAAAAAGGTCTCGGCCTGATCATCATGGGTGTGACCAAGGGCTACCGCGTCGATCCCCAGCACATGTGCCTTTTGCGCCAGCAATCCATAGCGCGCCTGACGGGCGGCATCCTGCAGATTGCCCAGCCCGTCCCAATCATCCCAAGTGAGGATATGGTGATCCACGCCCAAACGGGCACAAAGCTTTGCGACCTCTTGCGCTTCAGCTTTCGCACCGTCTCGCAACCCGTGATCCACGGTCAGCGCGGTGATTTTTCCACCTGTTTCCTGCGCCCAGTCATGGGCCAGCATCAAAAGCGCGGTGGAATCGCTGCCCCCCGACACCGCAATGCCAAGATGAGCAATGTCACCTTCCGCCTTAGCCCGCGTTAAAAACGGTATCAGCGTCAGTTGCACCCCAACCGTCCACGCTCGGCTTCGGCGTCTGTCACAGTGGGATTGCCGGGAAAGCGTTTACCAACTTCGGACAGGGTCACGCAAGCCTCGGACGTTTGGCCCAAAGCGCCCAGCGATTGCCCCAAACGAAACAGCGCATCCGGCGCGGATGGCCCGTCCGGCGCGCCTGAAAAGGCATTCAGATAAGCGCGCGCTGCGGATTTAGTCTCGCCCGCCCCCACAAGGGCCTCGCCGCGTTGGAAATGCGCCTGCGCGGTCATCGGACCACCGGGATAGGCGTCGATAAAGGCCGCAAACATCCGGTCCGCTTCGGCAAAGTCACCGGCTTCAAGCGCCGCAGCTGCCGCCTCGAAATCAGCCTGTTCCCCCACCGCCAACTGACCGCCCGCGTCGGGTGTTGGGGAAGGTGTCACCGCAATCGGCCCATCCGGCAGCGCGCCACCAAGAGTGGTGGTCTCGCCAAGGGTCGAAATATCGCCCCCCTCAAGCTCAACCAAACGAAATTCTAGGTTGGAAATCCGGTTGGTGCCATCTTTGACAATTTGGTTCAGCCGAAAATCAAGCTGTTCGGTTAGGCCGGTTAGGCGGGCAAGTTCGCCTTCGATGGCGGACAAGCGCTGGGTTGGGGATCCTGCACCAGTGTTGGTCGATGCCCCGCCAGTTGTCGAAAGTTCCGTCTTAAGCTGTTGAATTTCCACATAGAGAAGGGATAATTCCTGGCGTACATCTGCCAAGGATTGCGCCCGATCCTGCGCAGGTGCGACCGCAGGCACCACCATGGCAATGGCCAATCCCAAAGCCGCCCCGATGAATTTTGCACGCATCACGCTCTCCTTCTGCGCCAGATCGGTTCTTCCGAAAAACCAGAAAACTAGTTTTCTAGTTTTCT
>ATLU01000086.1_pt1 | contig 35249 bp, 30 predicted proteins | sample 178751 | NCBI WGS metagenome assembly ATLU01 (sample SAMN02211837, study PRJNA209200) | bioreactor metagenome | isolation source: day 23 sample from continuous culture bioreactor inoculated with sediment... | place: Germany: Wadden Sea | collected 2011
AACAGCGTTGATGATGGCGATTCAGAATAATAATATTGAGACGACGGCTTTGCTGCTCACCAGAGGCGCTGACGTTAATGTAACAGCGGTTGCGGGCTGCACAGCCCTTACTTTTGCTGCTGAAAACGGTCACTCTGCCCTGACGGCCATGCTACTTGAAAGAGGCGCCGATCTTAATGCACGCACCAGAGCAGGATGGGATTCACTGATTATCGCAGCCCGATACGGGCTAACTGATATGGTTGAACAACTACTTTACAAAGGCGCACAACCAAATTCAGGGGACAAAGAGGGTAAGACCGCGTTAATACATGCTGCTGAAAAAGGGCACTTTGAAACAGCAGCGACTTTAATAGAGCACAAGGCCGATATTGAAGCGCGCGACAATCACGGTACATCGGCACTCATTATGGCTGCCGACAAGGGACACACCAAGGTTATAGAAGTACTGCTAACAAGGGGCGCCGATGTCAACGCCCGTGATGCAGACGGCGCTACGCCACTGATCTGGGCCGTTGGCCAGGGACACCAAACAGCTGTTGAACTGTTGCTACGTCGCAAGGCGGATGTCAATATAGCCGATAATGAAGGCGTGACTGCGCTGATGGAAGCTGCTACAACCCGTAATGAGCAGCTGGTTAAATTACTACTGATTAATGGCGCGGATATCAATAAAAAGGATAACAGCGGACGTACCGCCGTAGACATCGCCAAAAAGAAAAGAAATAAAAAAGTCATCGCGCTCCTTGCTGGAGAATCCTGACAAAGAGTCGCGAAAATAATTGTACCCGTAGCTTCGGTACATCCAGGCATGAGCACCGATTCTTCATGTCAAAAAAGTGATGCACGACACTTCAGTATTCCTGGCGTTAGTGCATCGTAAAAAAGAGTGCATCTACACCCTCTTTTTCACAATAAAGCCTGAACACCAAAGGAGGTATCATGGCGTATAAAATGTTAACTAAGGCCGCACTTGTTGCTGGACTTGCGGTTAGTGCCGCATTTTCAGTTTCTGCAGCCGATGAGCCAAAACTAATGATGGGCGCTGATGCTAGCATGCTAACCAACACCTGTATCGGTTGTCATGGTGCCGACGGCAACAGCATGGGACCTGCATCACCCAGTATTGCGGGTCTTTCATCCACCTACTTCAATGAAACGATGGCCGGCTTCGCCAGCGGTGAGATCCCATCTACGATTATGGGCCGCATCGCCAAGGGTTATACCGAAGACGAAATCATGGCCATGTCCAAGGTTTTTAGCAGTAGCAAATTCATAAAGGCAAAACAGGACTTTGATCCTGCTCTGGCCGACAAGGGCGCAAAGCTGCATGACAAGTACTGCGAGAAATGCCATGCCGATGGCGGTCAGTCTGCCGAAGATGATGCCGGCGTTCTGGCAGGCCAGTGGACACCTTATGTCAACTGGACCTTGGCTGATTACAAGGCAGGGGATCGCGAAGCCACAAAGAAGATGAAAAAGAAACTGAACGAAATGTTAGAACGCGAAGGCAGTGAAGGTGTCATTGCGCTGCTCAACTTCTACGCAAGCCAGCAGAAATAAGGCAGGGGACAGATTACTATGAAGATTACACGTAGAGGATTTATACAAACTGCTGGTGTGGCAACTGCAGCCGGAATGATCGGCGTACCCTATATCGCCTTAGGTGCCAGCAAAAAAGTGGTCGTCGTAGGTGGCGGTACCGCCGGTGCAACGGCAGCGAAGTATCTCCGCATGGCCGATCCGACCATGGATGTCACACTGATCGAAGCTAACAGCAACTACTACACCTGCTACATGAGTAATGAGGTGCTGGGTGGCGAACGCTCCATGGATTCCATTAAGTTCGGTTATTCTGGACTGGCAAAACATGGCGTGAAAGTTGTCAATGCCAAAGTAACGGGCATTGATGCCAAGGCACGCGTTGTAAAAACGTCTAGTGGCGGATCCTACGGTTATGATCGCTGTATCGTAGCACCCGGCATTGATTTCCGCTGGGACAAGATCGAAGGCTATGATGCCAAGGTTGCCGAGAAGATCCCACATGCCTGGAAAGCCGGCTCACAAACAGCCACACTCCGTAAACAGCTTGAGGATATGAAAGATGGCGGCACCGTAGTCATTGCTGCGCCACCTAACCCTTTCCGCTGCCCTCCAGGGCCTTATGAGCGTGCCAGTCAGATCGCCATGTATCTGAAGCATCACAAGCCAAAATCAAAGGTTATGATCTTCGATCCTAAGCCTAAATTCTCCAAGCAGGGTCTGTTTACTGGCGCCTGGAAGAAGATGTACGGTTACGAGACCGATAACGCCATGATTGAGTGGCATGGTCAGCAGGAAGAGGCTGGCGTCGTTAAAGTGAATGCAGGCAACAACTCCATCGTCACTGCCTTTGGTGATGAGATCAAAGCGGATGTCCTCAATGTCATTCCACCACAGAAAGCCGGTGCGATTGCCTTTGAAGCAGGCCTGACCAACGACAGCGGTTGGTGTCCTATTGACCTGGGTACATTTGAATCTAAGATTCATCCCAATATCCACGTCATTGGTGATGCTAGCATCGCTACCGGCATGCCAAAATCGGGGTATTCTGGCAACTCACAGGCCAAGGTCTGTGCCGCCGCCATTGCTGCCATGATGAACGGTCATGAGCCCGGTACACCTTCTTACGTCAACACCTGCTACTCTATTGCAGGCAAAGACTACGGCTTCTCCGTTGCCGCGGTTTATCGTTTGACAGAAGACCGCTCCAAGATTGCTTCTGTGTCTGGTGGACTGACACCAGGCGATTCAAGCCCAGAAGTATTTAAACGTGAAGTGCTTTACGCACACAGCTGGTTCAACAACATCACCCACGATATCTTTGGTTGATAAACCCTTTCCAGCAAAATAAAAAACGGGGCCAGATGGCCCCGTTTTTTTCTGCTGAACTATGTAATCTATCTTACCATCTGAGGAGGCATGCTCGGCATCTGGGGCATGGCAGGCATCGGTGGCATAGCCGGCATTGGAGGCGTAGGCATGCGCGCATAATTTGGGAAATCCGGATTCAGCCAACCAGGTTTGGCCACTTTCTGCTCTGGCGGTTTAATTCTTGAGACATAATCAAGCACAGCAAACTCTTCTCTTGGGCTAAATCGCTGGATCTGCTTGACCATCTTGGTATCGGCATTCCTGCGTTTACCCGATCGTATCCAGTCAAACTGACGAATCAAGTAATTGTAGTTTTGTCCCTGTATCAGAGGAATATGGTCTTTCTTATCTCCTTCCCCCTGCTGACCATGACACTCAGCGCACTCTTCTTTGTACAACCGCTCGCCCAACGCCAGTTCATATCCAGGGCCAACGGTAGTGTTCGGGCTCATCGGAAGCTGAGAGATATAGGCAGCCACATCAGCAATCTCCTGAGCCCCTCCCAGTAAACGAGGGGAGGTAAAAGGCAGCATGGTAGGGTTATCTCTATTACGAGCCCTGATATCCGCCAACTGTTTTATTAGTACACTCGCCTGCTGCCCGGCAATCTGCGGATACATGCCATCCGGGCTGGCCCATCCCTCCGGTCGATGACAGACTGTACAGATCATATAGACCTTTTTGCCATTCTCAACACTCGGTGTTAGATGAAGTGCTTTCTCTACCTCACGCGCGGCCTCTTCGGGCCCTTGCGCAAACAGATAGCAGGCATTAACACTGAGAACTGAAAAAAGAATACTTTTTATGCCTTGCTTAAAACCCATTCCTGCCTCCCTGATGGCATCTATCCCGTGATACGGCCTGACACACACATGACAATCTTTTATAAACATACGGTCCTGAAGAGTAACTGTTACAAATATCAGACATCAATAGGGTATTTCCCTTAGCAGTACAATCAATATAAATATCAACCCTGTTTATCACTGTGCAAATAGGCAACCCCCTATCTGTTCTGTTGTACACTACCCTATCGTCACTTCTGGATTCAGCATTCATCGTGAAATGAACATTCGATGGAAACTTATTGCCACTATTGGCACAGCTCTGGCTATCAACCTGGCCGTTGGCTATTACGCCTCTCTCAGCTTCAAACAAGCAACAGTAAATACCAATAGAATTGCCGAGCAGACATTTCAGATTGTAACTCAGAGTCTCACGACTCAGGTTCATTTTAAAAAGCAGGTACAAGAGTGGAAAAATATATTACTCCGGGGTCACGAACCAGCTCTCTATCAACAATACCTGTCCCAATTCAAGCAGGAGGAGAAAAAAACCGAGCTGAGTATTAGTACACTTCTCAATCACCTGGAACCCAGCTCCCCATCCTGGCAGGCTGCTTCTGATTTCAAGAATGCCCACAAAGTACTGGGGAAACAGTATCGGAACGCGCTGAATTCAATTGCCAGCATTAACAGCACAACCTATATCAACGTAGACAATCAGGTCCGGGGTATTGACCGCCAACCCACAGAGCTGATGGATCAAGTTGTTGAGCGATCCCTACAATTTAAAAACGAAAGTCTTAAAAAAAGCGCACAACATCAGCATGAAATCGAGCAACAGATCCTGATTGCCGTTATAGGCCTGCTAACGATTACAGTCGCCACATTAGTCTGGTTCGCCGACCGTGTCATTGCCCATCCCATTGTAGAAGCCACAAACGTGGCACGCCGCATCACCAAGGGAAACTTATCCAGTCCAATCCCTGTGAACGGTAGTGATGAGGCAAGCCAGCTACTACAAGCACTGTCATCGATGCAAGAGAGCCTGTCGATCTCACAAGGCGAGCTTAAACAGGAAAAATCACTTCTGTCAGAGCGTGTAGCGCGACGAACCCGTGCACTCAATATCGCTAATGCCGAACTGGCACGTGCGGCTAAAACCAAAGACATGTTTCTGGCAACCATGAGCCATGAACTACGCACACCCTTAACCACCATTATGGGACTGACTGAAATGTTGCAGGACGCGCTGTATGGGCCTGTAACTAGCGGCCAGAGCCGCTCTCTTGCGACTATACAAGAAAGTTCACGCCATCTACTGACCCTCATCAATGACATACTGGATGTCGCCAAAGTGGAATCAGGAAAGATGGAACTGAAATGGGATTATCTCCCTGTCGACCAGTTGGTAGAGGCGAGCCTTAGACTGGTACGCCAACCTGCCAACACCAAGAAACATCGTTTGGAGCAGCAGATAGACCCTTCAGTGAAGCTGATCCACGGCGATGGCCGTCGTCTGAAGCAGCTACTGGTCAATCTCCTGGGTAATGCGGTGAAATTCACCCCAGACGGAGGATGCATTGGCCTGGATATTAGCGGTGATGATGCGCTTGGTCTGGTGGCACTCTCCGTTTGGGATGATGGAATCGGCATTGAACAAGCACAACTTGCACAGCTGTTTGAACCCTTCATGCAGGTCGAGAATGAATCAACCCGATGTTTTAGCGGAACCGGACTCGGACTGACGCTGGTCAAACGAATGGCCCAACTACACGGGGGTGATGTGCGCGTTGAAAGTAAAGCGGGAAAGAGAAGCCGGTTCACTGTCACTCTGCCATGGAGCCGTGAGGATAACAACGCACACCAACAGAAACTACCCGAAGCTCATGCCGCTGAGTCTCCCGCTCAACACCAATCAATACAAGGAGTCACCCTGCTTCTGACAGAAAACAATGCCGCCAACCAGGCCATGATGAGTGATTTCCTGCGGCTCCAGGGCTTCAATGTTGTCAGTGCGGGGAGTGGTATAGACGCATTAAAGCTGGCATATGAGCATCTTCCGGGTATCATCCTCATGGATATACAGCTAAGTGATATGGATGGACTGGAGGTCACACGCCAACTAAGAAGCCATCCAGTCCTTGTGAACACCCCTATTATAGCACTGACCGCATTGGCCATGCCGGGTGACCGCGAGCGCTGCCTTGAAGCAGGGATGAATGACTATCTCAGCAAGCCCGTAGGGTTAAAAGAGATCTACCACAGACTTCTGACCTATCTGTAACTCTACAGGGCAAATTTATGGTATACGGTGTAGTGTCGCGAATAATTCACCCAAACGGATATAGTGAATGAATCAACAGGTGCTGATAGAGAACGAAAACCGAGCCCTAAGGGTAGAAAATGCCCAGAAGTTGCGTTTTCGGCGCTATCTCATGGCCGTAGCGACTTACCTGATTGGCGCCTTCATGATCGGGTTATTGGTCTGGCTCGACTATCTCACAGCTGAAGATTATCTCTATTTCATCGGCTTGATGATCTTTATCAATGCCCTCTTTTTTGGTCTATTCAAAAGTGGCCTCAATCTACGCTTCAGTGACCCCAGCCTGACATCATTGCAGATTATCGCCAGCACCATACTGACTGTGCAGATCTCGTATATGGTAACTGATGGTCGTGGCATGCTGCTTTTACTCTATCTCACCAGCCATATCTTTGGGGTCTTCCGGCTCACTTTTCGCCAGTTTCTGCTACTCGATGCCTTCTCTATCGCAGCCTACGGTTTGATGCTAAGCCTCTTGATTCAGCATCGGCCCGAAACCATCGACATCAACCTTGAACTCATGTACTGGGGCGCGCTCATTATCGTCTTACCCTCTTTTGCGTTACTTGGCGCCTACCTGAACAGTCTGCGTGAACGACTTAATGAGCGAAACACCCATCTCAACCAAGCCCTGACAAAGATTCAGGAGTTGGCCGTCACTGATGAACTGACCGGCCTACCAAATCGGCGGTCCATCATGGAGCAACTTTCAAAGGAGTGGGAGCGAACCAAACGAAGTGGCAACCATTTCTGTATAGGACTGCTAGACCTTGATCTTTTCAAACAGATCAATGATACCTACGGCCATGTTGCCGGTGATACTGTATTAAAACAGTTTGCCTCTGTCGTATCAAAAGAGCTTAGAAGCCCTGACACTATTGGCCGCTATGGAGGGGAAGAGTTTCTTCTTATCATGCCGAATACACATATCGTCGAAGCAGAAAAGGTAGCCGAGCGTATTAGAAAAAAAGTAGCCGGATATGAACACACCGAAATTGATCAAGGCCTCACAGTTCAGGTTTCGATCGGCATTACTGAATATAACAACCAATCTATTCAAGAGATGATTAAACTTGCGGACCTTGCGCTGTATCAATCAAAAAACAACGGGCGAAATCGCGTCTCGGTCTACCCGCCGACTCCTCCGGATCAACCCTGAAACTACACTCACAATTTACGATCAAGCTCCCTCTTCTCAGACAGTAGGGGCTGACTTCACCAACAGATGTTCAGCCAGAAGCTCCGTCAGCCCGATAACCTCTACGTCCATCTCGCGATCTTCTATGCCTTCTTCCAGTACAATCCTGCAATTGGCGCAGGCTGTAACCATTGTTTTCACACCCAGTTCATCAATCTGTTTCTTTTTTCGCTCAAAAACTTTTAAGCGTAACGTTTCCGCTCGTTCATTGGCGCTAACACCACCGCCACCGCCACAGCACCAATTCATGCTCCCATGGTCAGCCATCTCAACAAATCCAGATGAAACCGTATCAAGCAGCGTTCTTGGTGAGGCTATGACGCCACCACGACGCACTATCTGGCAAGGATCATGGAATGTTAAAGGCGTTTCAGTTTTATCTGAGAGCTGTAGATGGCCCTCTTTTTGCAGCTGGTCAAGTAATTCCAGTATATGAATAATTTCAAATTTATACGGGCGCCCAATAAGATTAGGGCCTTCCCAACGAATGGCCGTATAGGCATGGCCGCATTCTGGACTGATAACATACTTGACACCTAATGACTCTGCCGCTTCTACGACCCGACTGACAATCTCTTTGGCCGCAGCATGACTGCCAATCTGTATTCCGCTATTTGTTGCCTCAAAGGCCTGACTGCTGATTGTCCAAGATACTTTAGCCGCGTCAAAGATGCGGGCCATACTTTCAATATATTCAGGGAAGTTAACTATCTCCATTGATGAAAACAACGCCATGTAATCAGCGCCCGGTTGATCTATAGGGATCTTTAAACCCGTATTCTTTTCAACATGGACTAATGTAGACTGAAGCGTCTTCAAGGTAACGCCCATTGGACTACCGATGGTCAATGCCCGCTTGGTTGCCTCCTGTAAGCCCTCGGGGGTGTACCCTGCGACAGAGAACCCTTCACGCTCCTTGCGAATCATGTAAGTGATGTCGATACCTACAGGGCAGACCATGGAACAACGGCCACACATGGTACAACTGTCGTAGACCAGCTCCTCCCAATCCGCAAAATCCTGCTCCTTCAACGGCTGAGTAAAGCCCAACTTGATCGCAAATTTACCCCAAAATGTATGTTTCTCGCGCCATAACCGGCGCATTGGCTCTAACTTGTAGATGGGTGTATAGCGAGGATCATTGGTCTCGGTATAAAACAGACAGGCATCTGCACAGAGACCGCAATGTACGCAGGAAGAGAAATAGGCCTCGATCCTTGAGTCTATTTGTTGGCCAAGAACTTCGACGCCTTTTGCAAAATTATAACTCATGATCTCTCCCCGTTTCAGGCATTCACACCTTTTCGTGCCATGGTTGCACCGGTATAGCCTCGACTAAAAGCAAAAGTAAAAGCATGCATCAGGTTGCTAAATGGGAAATAGATCAGCAGCAATTCTGCCAGAAATAGATGCAGCAAGCGTAATGGTTCAAATGCCTGAGCTAAAGCCAGACAGCCCGTTAACATCACCAGGAATACCAGCCAGGTTCCGATATAGTCGTCCACTGAAGAGAGCAAGCGGGTTACCGGATGCAACACCCGATGCAACCAGAGTAACAACAAGCCAATGAACGCCAGTTCCGCACTGATAATGAAGGCCCAATAAGGCAGCGCAGGCCAACTGAATCCGGTAATCCGTTCAGAGAAAAACGTCACATGCGGTTGTGCAAAAAACAGCAGTGCAAATAGTCCCAGATGAAACAGATAACCCGCAATTAGAGTTAACTTTCCCCGGGTGACAACATCACGTTTTGGAATAAACCGACTAAAGATATTGCGTAGCGCACCAAAAGAGCCTCCCGCTCGGGGGATGGCCAAATCCTTCTTTAGTCCAGCACGCAAAATCGCGACAATCCGATATACCACACCAATAGCAAAAACAGTGGCGGAGAAATACCAAAGCGGACCATCTATGAAATCCCCGATCATTGCCCCGCCTCCTGTGCCAGACTATCCGGTAATTTCTTGGTATGAGTCTCACCCAACAGTCGAGTTACCTCATCTTCCGTTACCACCTCATCCTGCGCCTCACAATCTTCAGCCCACTGGGCATGATGTTCTCGCGCCCAATTCAAATCACAATACCCTGTAGTCATGCCATCGAGCGCCCCCTCCATGCCGACCGACCCGATATAGATATGCCCCATGATGACCACAATCATTACCAGTGTCGTAATACCATGAGAGACATGCGACAACTCCATCAATACCCGTCCCTGTCCGAATACCGGAAAAACCAGCACAAGTCCGGACCCGATAATCACAACGCCGATCAACACCAGCATCCAGAACATGCTTTTCTCACCCATGTTGAAAAAATTAGACGGGACATGACCTTTGCCAATCAGCCCCCCTCCTTTCAACAGCCAGGTAAGATCCCCTTTCTGATAAATGTTACGCCGAACAAAACGGAAAAAGACCAGAACCAGTGCCACGGCAAACATCGGGCCAAACAGGTTATGTCCCTCCTTACTTGCGGAGGCGAGTAGTGAAAAAAACTCTTGGCCCAGTATGGGTATCAAAAGCGAACGACCAAACAATAGAATCAATCCAGTGAATGCCAAAAACAGAAAAATAGTTGCCAAACACCAGTGAATTGTTCGTTCGTAGAGGGAATAACGGAACAGTTTTTTATCACTCAAACCTGACGCCACCTTGATGCGGCCACGTACCAGGAAAAAGAGGGTCAGCAATAACAACATACCGGCCATCAGGTAGCCACCGTATGGCAGCAATTGATTCATACGGAAATTACGCCATTTATCACCATAAGGGTTGATGAGTGCACCACTGTCCACACTCTTAACCTGGCTTTTACCAACGACTAACCCGTCACGCTGACGCACCTCACGCCACAAATCAGCCGCTGGGTTAGGAATCTGTATGGGTTGCACATTCTTTCCAGCTTCTGCGCTCGCAGCCGTTGTCATCATCAGAGTAGACAGAACCAACAGGAGCAGCAGAAAAAAACCCCAGCCGTTAGCTACGCCATACCCCACATATGGGATTAAAGCCCGTCTCATCAGTATCTCCTAAAAAGCCATCTGGTAGCGTGAAGATCTAGTCGCCTAACTAACACGACTAGCTCCAGAACTGTAACCACCACCTAAGTCAATTTCTCTTTCGTGGTTGGTTCTTCAGTACATCCCACTGCCCCTTGATGAGCCAGCCATCTATTTACAGACACTGGCTCATCAAAGAGATTGATCAGTGCAGGTGGCTACTTTTTGTCACTACCTTTACCTTCCATGCCACGAGACATACGCAGTGATGCATTTTGATATGAGACGCCCCGATTGAGCACACTGGCACCCCGGTTAATGACACGCTCACGATAAATATCGGAAACCACATTCGCATCACCGGCTAACAGTGCCTTGGTTGAACACATCTCGGCACAGAGTGGCAACTTGCCTTCAGCCAACCTATTGGAACCATATTTACTTCGCTCTGCAGCGCTATGATCCTCTTCAGGCCCACCCGCACAGAAGGTACATTTATCCATCTTTCCCCGCGAAGCAAAGGCGCCATCTTCAGGGAACTGAGGTGCACCGAACGGACAGGCATAAAAACAGTAGCCGCAACCGATACAGATGTCTTTATCATGCAGCACTACGCCGTCTGCTGTGGTGTAGAAGCAATCCACTGGACAGACCGCCGCACAGGGAGCATCCGAGCAGTGCATACAAGCCACAGAGAGTGAACGCTCACCGGGTTCACCGTCCTTGATCGTAACAACACGACGACGGTTCACACCCCAAGGTACTTCGTTTTCATTTTTACAGGCAGTAACACAGCCGTTGCACTCAATGCAGCGTTCAGCGTCACAATAGAATTTCATACGAGCCATTTTATTATCCTCTTGTTTACGCTTTGCTGATTTTGCAGAGACTGCACTTGGTTTCCTGCATCTGGGTCACCGAGTCATAACCGTAGGTCATGGCACTGTTTGCTGCTTCACCTAATACCACCGGATCGGCACCCTCAGGATACTTGGAACGAAGATCTTTACCCTCGAAGTGCCCACCAAAGTGGAACGGCATAAAGGCGACACCAGAAGCAACTCGGCGAGTTATTTGCGCCTTTACTTTTACCTTGGTTCCCTCTGCGCCTTCGACCCAGACATCATCACCCTCCTTCACACCAGCATTGTTAGCGTCGCGCGGATGGATCTCGACAAACATATCCTGCTGCAGTTCAGCCAACCAGGGGTTGGAGCGTGTCTCTTCACCACCGCCCTCATACTCCACCAGACGACCTGATGTCAGAATAATCGGGTACTCCTTGGAGTAATCCTTGGCCTGAATCGAGGCATAGCGGGTCGGTAGGCGATAGAACGACTTGCGATCCTCATAAGTAGGATACTTCTCCACCAGATCACGTCGACTGGTGTAAAGCGGTTCACGATGTAATGGCACAGGATCAGGGAAGGTCCAGACCACGGTACGGGCTTTGGCATTACCGAAGGGTGCGCAGCCATGCTTGATAGCGACCCGTTGGATTCCGCCAGAGAGATCCGTCTTCCAGTTTTTGCCTTCTGCACTTTTCTGCTCTTCCGGTGTCAGGTCATTCCACCAACCCAGCTTTTTCAACAGCTTGTCAGTGAACTCAGGGTAACCATCTTTGATCTCTGATCCCTTAGAATAAGACCCATTGGCCAGCAGGCTTTCACCGTTTCGTTCAACCCCAAATCGGGCACGGAAAGTGAGACCGCCATCCGCAACGGCCTTGCTGTTGTCATATAGGACGGGTGTACCGGGATGTCCCATTTCAGCGGTACCCCAACAAGGCCAAGGCAGACCATAGTACTCACCATCACAGGCGCCGCCTTCTGCGAGCAACGAGTCGTAATTGAAGGTGCCCCAGTTATCCTTTTGCTTCTTCATCCGCTCGGGACTTTGACCGGTATAACCGATAGTCCACATACCTTTGTTGAATTCACGGGTGATATCTTCAATCAGTGGCTCTTCACCATTAATTTTGACATTCTTGAAGAGCTGATCTGCAAAACCCAGTTTTGCAGCCAGCTTGTACATGATTGTTTGATCAGGTAGTGACTCGAACAGCGGTTCGATAACCTTGTCACGCCACTGCAGCGAACGGTTGGAAGCCGTCACCGAACCATAGGTTTCAAACTGAGTCGCGGCAGGCAACAGATAGACGCCATCAGTCCGGTCATGCATGACTGCAGAGACTGTTGGATAGGGATCAATGATCACCATCATGTCCAGCTTCTCCATGGCGGTCTTCATCTCTTTACCACGAGTCTGACTGTTTGGTGCATGGCCCCAGAAAACCATAGCGCGCAGATTGTCTTTCTGTGCAATATTTCCTTTATCCTCCAACACACCATCTATCCAACGTGAAACGGGGATGCCTTTGGTGTAGATTGGGCTGATATCTTTGCCCTTGCTCTGTTCATAGCTACCGGAATCGAAGCGGCCTTTGATCCAATCCAGGTCAACACCCCAGACCTTTGCCCAGTGGCCCCAAGCCCCTGCAGAAAGACCATAGTAACCCGGCAGTGTATGTGAAAGGACGCCAAAATCAGTGGCTCCCTGCACATTATCATGCCCTCGAAAAATATTAGTTCCACCACCGGAGACGCCCATGTTCCCTAAGGCAAGCTGAAAAGCACAGTAAGCGCGGGTATTATTATTACCAATCGTGTGCTGTGTACCACCCATACACCATATGAACGTACCCGGACGGTTATCCGCCATCGCCTTAGCGGCAGCAAAGACCTGATTCTCCGGCACACCGGTTACCCGTTCAACCTCTTCAGGATTCCACTTGGCGACTTCAGCCTTAACTTCTTCCAACCCATAAACGCGCTGATTAATGAACTCCTTGTCTTCCCAGCCATTCTTGAAGATGTGATAGAGCATGCCCCAGACAATGGGTACATCCGTTCCTGGGCGAATCTGCAGGAAGTGATCGGCATGTGCAGCCGTCCGGGTGAAGCGGGGATCAATTACTATCACCGGTGCATTGTTCTGTTCTTTCGCTTTAAAAATATGCTGCAGGGCAATCGGATGAGCCTCTGCCGGGTTACTGCCGATCAACAAGATCGCTTGAGAATGGTGAATATCGTTGTACGAATTGGTCATCGCACCGTAGCCCCAGGTATTGGCTACGCCGGCGACTGTGGTGGAGTGACAGATACGCGCCTGATGATCGACGTTATTGGTGCCCCACATCGCTGCCAATTTTCGAAAGGCATAGGCCTGTTCATTATTGTGCTTGGCTGAACCCAGCCAATAGACAGAATCAGGACCAGACTCTTCCCTGATCTTCAGCATCTTGTCACCGATCTCATTGATCGCTTCGTCCCAGCTTACCCGCTTCCATTTACCATCAACCAACTTGGTTGGATATTTTAAACGACGCTCACCGTGCCCATGCTCACGCACTGAAGCACCCTTGGCGCAATGTGCGCCGCGATTGAACGGATGATCAAACGCCGGCTCCTGACCCGTCCAGACACCATTTTGTACTTCCGCCAAGATGCCGCAACCTACGGAACAGTGTGTACAGATTGTTTTTACTTGCTGAGTGGAACCTGCCGGTGCCGATTTCGCTTCAACCTTCTTCATGATCCCGGGCGTGAATCCCGAAGCCAAAACCGCGCCACCTGTCATCAGACTGGAGTTGCGCAGGAAGTCGCGTCGGCTCATGGCATTGCCTTTCGCTTCTGTTGCTTGCTCAGTCGCTTCTGACCGCAGGCCAGGCTTCTGATCTAATCGTTTCTTCAATTTCATTTCAATCCCCTGTTACGCTACCGGAGCGACTCAGCTCGCCATTGTTTTGTAGTAGTCGAGGATATGCTGGGTCAGGTGATACCCTTTCTGCCCTTCCTCTTTGGGTGCAACCTCACTCTCGACAGCCAACACAGTGCCCGGCAGTGTTGCAGCGGCTGCCACGCCCATACCAGTCATCAATGAACCCCGAAGAAATTTTCTTCTATCGGTTGCCAGCGCCTGTTTTTTATCGTCTTTCATTGCATCTCCTCCACGAGAGGGAAAAAGGGTGATTAAACCTGCATAGCCAGATAACGCGTTTCCAGTTCAAAAAATGCGATTGCAAAGCGGCCGACTGCCCGATAAAAAACAGCCGATTTTGCTTCACTGAGATCAGTAGCAAAACGCTTAACCCAACCCGACATATGTGTATTAAAGAAGTCTGCCTGCTGCTCGTGTGACTGACTGTCAATGATCAGCATCTGCATCACTTCACAAAGTGCCGCCACATGATCTTCAGGCACATGGCAATCAGCGTCTCGCTGAAAACCCATGGACGCCAGATCATCACGCAACCGACCAAGGGGACGCTCCATCAAAAATCCCGTCAGATACCAGGAGCCATAAGGCACCAGTTCGCCCCGGCCAAGACCGATAAAAAGATCATGAAATTCATCATCAATCGATTCCGGCTGACACGTAGTAGCGGCCAGCCCCAGCATCGACATGGAAAGCGCCATCTCGCCACCGGATTGATCGATAGAAGAAAAACCCGCAATCCGATCCAGCATGGCCCGATCAGGCGTTTTACCCAGCAGTGCAGCAAGCACACCGTAGGCACCTGAACGATAATGCTGCTCTTCCGAGAGCAGTGACTCACCGCTGGCGAGCAGTTCGTTGTTTTTATCATTACCGGCTAACAATTCGGTCTGCATCGCTTCACTCTGATTTGCCATCAAAACTTCCTCAGGAATTATATTGAGCAATCAACGGGCCAATATGGCATGGAAAAAAATAACCAAAAGGGAGTGGAATAACCAAGCCGTTCGGATCATTGGAGTGTTTCGCCCATCATTCCCTGGGACATCGCCTCCGGGTCCTGCGCAATATCCACCACTCGGCAGTCCTGACACATGGTCAGACGATTCTTTGAGCGACCATCTTTGAACATCCAGTGTCCTTCAAGCTTCTTCAGCATGCTCTCGATCACAGAACGGGTGGCGAATGGCTTACCGCATTCGGTACAACAGAATGGCGGCTCTTCATACAACAGCCGCACCTTCGCCCTGGCCTCTCGGTCAAACAACAAGCGCGGCGTAATCCAGATAGCATCCTCGGGACAGGTACGGGTGCACATGCCACACTGGATACAGTTCGCTTCAATGAAGCGAAGCTGCGGTACATCCTGGCCGGCCATTAATGCTTTGCCGGGACAGGCCCCGACACATGAGAGACAGAGTGTGCACGCCTTGGCGTCCACCTGCGCTGTACCGAAGGGCGCACCAACCGTGAGCGTGGCCATCGGCTTCGCCCGCGCCGCTTGTTCAAACAGATGGTCAATCGCCATGTATACGGTTGGTCGCTTGCCACCCAAGCCCGAGTATTTAGCAGAATCAATCGCCGGCATTAACTGTCCAGGGGTATCCGACAAGAGATGACGATTAACCAGTTGCACGGCAGATTCCGGATAACCCATAGCCGTAAGTAGCTCTTGGGCCGTAACAATCTGCTGCCGTAGCGCATCCAAGACCCGCATCGGAACCACATCGTCATCAAGCAACAAAACATGACGGGCACCATAGGCCAGTGCAGAGAGCCACACTTCAATACCAACACTGCCCAACTCTTCAATTTGTACCGGGAGCTGATTCTCAGCGAACTGAGTGATGACACCTGCCTCCTCAGTTGTAAAAACAATGATCGGATCGACACCGCCCGCTTGGTGGTACTGATTAAGCATCAGCCGCACCTGCTCCAGCGTATCTTTGGCCTGTGGGTAGCTGTATCGCATGGCACCACTTGGGCAAACCGTGGCGCATACGCCTCCACCCTGGCAAAGATTGGAATCAACCGAAACTTTTTCGAGCAGTGAACTGATCGCATCAGCTGGACAGGCATCAATACAGCGGGTACAGGCCGTGTACCCTGAACGCTTATGCGCACAAATCGATGCGTCGTAGTTAAAATAGCGCGGCTTATCAAAGACACCCACCAAATCAGCTAACTGCTCCGCGGCTGAGGCCAAGCTGGTTTCATCGGTGGCTGCAACAAGATAACCGGGCGGCTTCATGGGCATGGTCAGCTGCGGCGTGACACCCAAATCCAGGATCAGATCGGCGGAGAGCGTCTCCGCATTCGGCTTTCCTGGCTCACCCAGCTGAATGGTAAAAGCGCCCAGATGCCCAGAAATCAGCAGCGACCGACTACCCTGTGAAATGACCGGCACACCCGGCAGCTCTTCACCTTCAATTAACAGCACCTGCGGTTGTAACGGTGCCGTCAAGCGTGGTGCAAACTCCTGCGCCTCGACATTACCAATCACAATCACACGTCCCCGTGACTGAAACTCCACTAGGTCTGTTGGCTCAATAACCACGGATTGCGCGGCCAGCAGCGCCGCATCACGGGCCTTGGCATTTCTGACTTTCGTTGAATCTGCTATCTGGTCACTCATTGATCTGTCCTGCCTTCTGGTTCCGGTTGTTCGCTTACGAGCAAATCATTCGAATCGAAATCAACATCTGCATCCTGAGCCTCGATTGCCAGAGGTTCTTTCTGACCATCCTCAGCAACTACAGCCTCTGCCTCTGCCGAGTGTTCTCCTGCTTCAGTATTCACTTCATCGGCCTTCTCAGACTCCAGTGCCGCCTCCAGCTTCTCTTTTGCTACCGCCATCTGATGTCGCATATCGGATGTGATAATCGAGCCTAACTTGGCAAAGTTGGTAAAGTCATCGGCATAATCATCCAGGCCATCACAGACATTGAATGACGCGCTGTGAAACAATTTTCGAAGGGCCTGCTGGCGCAAGGCATCGCTCACCTTCTCCGATAAAAAACCACTGTAGTCGGACTCTTCAGTGAGCGATTCAATAGGCGGCATATCCTCATCACAAAGCAGGGGTGCTTCAGGTTCCGGAATCCCCTCATCAACGACAACCGCCGCTGCTTCATTCTGCTGCTGCAACGATGCCTGCTTCAGACGTGACCAGCGGGATACAAAGCCACCCTGCCTATCTGAATCAACAAGCTTGGAATCCTGATCACTCATTGTGTGCCCCCTGCGATTCACCCTGCTTCCAGTCAGTTAATCGACGTTTCTTTTTCAGTTCCGGTACATAGTGATTGAGCACAAACAGCTCGCACCAACGATAGAGCTCTGGCGGCATGGCAACGGCATAAACCTGCTCCTCCACCTCCAGATAGGCATGTGCCTCATCAAAACTGAGAGAGACAATCTTCGGGACAGGTACACCCTCATCATCTTCGGTCGCAATCACAAAACAGCTGGGAGAGGGGGAACAGAGATTGTGGTAATAGCTTTCGCACTCGTCGACATACAAGTGCAGTCGGAAGCCACTATTGAGATATTGCTTCGTTTCTCCCTGCTCGTGAATTAACGTAACTTGGCTCTTCGGGGTGTCTTCATCCCATAATTGGGCCGTTACCCCCACGGCTTCCCAGCTGGCATCCAGCCAGGGACTCTCCGAGGGTTTGCACTCCATTACAACCGAGATCAGAAATTGAGAAGGTACAGCTTCATCAAGATCTCCATGAGGCTCTTGAAACATGACAGACCACCTTTTAGTACGCGCTGTGTCACACCAGCAACGCAAAGACCATACCAGCACCGGCATCTTGCCCTGCAGTCGCAGTTAACAACGGCCTGACATCAGGAAGCGAGTGAATGACAAGCTGAAAATTGCGGCAAAATGTCACAGCCAACAGCAGCAGCTGGGTCAAATAGAACCAACGCAATGGGTGATAAGCCATAAAATGTCGCGACAATTTGTCTAAACTGTCCGACCTGATAATAACCACAGTAAATGGGTATGGTATTTGCGTACTACTCCCTCTAAACTCACCCAAAAGGAGCGCGTATGGACGACAGCCAGACGAACAGTGCCAACCTACCAGCAACAACCCCACTGGTTGATCGGTATGGCCGGCAGATTAAGTACCTGAGGATCTCCGTAACTGATCGCTGTGACCTGCGCTGCGTCTACTGTATGTCTGAAGATATGCAGTTTGTACCCCGCTCTCAGCTACTTACACTCGAAGAACTCGAGCGCATCGGACAGACATTCGTAGAGCTGGGCGTGAACAAAATCCGCATCACCGGCGGAGAGCCACTGACCCGCCGAAATATCATTCAGCTGTTTGACTCACTGGGACAGCTGGATGGACTGACCGACTTTACCCTGACCACCAACGGGACACTCCTGCCACAACACGCCCAGGAACTGAAAGATGCCGGGGTCACACGCATCAACATCAGCCTGGATACACTTAAACCTGTCCGCTTTCATGACATCACCCGGGTGGGCGAACTGAAACGCACCCTGGATGGTATTGATGCCGCGCTCGCTGTCGGCTTTAAACGGGTCAAGATCAACTCAGTGATACTGAAAAACCGCAACCACGATGAAGTCAACGATCTGGTTCAGTTCAGTCTGGAACGGGGTATGGATATCAGCTTTATCGAGGAGATGCCGCTTGGCGTCATCAATGAACATGACCGGGAAGAAGCCTACTATTCAAGTGACCAGATACTGGCTGACCTTGAAAAACAGCACAATCTGATTCCTACCACAGAAAGTACAGGCGGCCCTTCCCGCTACTATCGGATTGACGGAACAGAAACCCGGGTTGGATTTATCTCACCCCACAGCCATAACTTCTGTGACAGCTGCAATCGGGTTCGCCTCACCGCTGAAGGCCGCCTTTTACTCTGTCTGGGACAAGAACATTCCATTGATCTGCGCCGAATACTCCGTGCCCATCCACTCGATAATGAACCGCTGCGCGAGGCCATAATTCAATCGATGGACCTTAAACCCAAAGGACACGATTTTGATTTGACATCCCAGCCTGTACTCTTCAGACATATGAACGCAACAGGCGGTTAGTTCCTCTGAACTTTATGCGCCACCTCTTTCAGATGATTTGCATCAACGCAATGATGATTGTCATCTGACATAGTTACGCTAAGAGGAAACCCAACTGGAGGAATCAAGTCATGCTAACTCTAGAAGACTGCCTGGGCTTATGCGAGCTCGATGAAGCGGAGATTCAGGCCATAGCCGAACACGAACATGTTCCTGAAATTGTAGCACTGGAGATGGCCCAGTATATGGTGCATCTACCTGAAGGAAACATCATGATCAAACGGATGATCCTGGAAGATATTCAACACGCCAAGCAGACTAACAACACGGCCCATGCCGATGTACTGGAGAGAGTCCTGAAACACTTTATTGTGACTCATCCCGATTTTAACGCATCAGCTGATTAGTAAAACAACGTGACTTTTAGAGCGCAGCCTGTTGTATACCGACCTTGCCCGGCAGGGTAATGTATACATGCCTGTCTTGCTGCCTCAAGGGTCTATAACCGTCCTTCTTCAATCAACCACCGACCAGTTTACTCCCCAGCAGCCGCTAGAAAAAAGTGAAGCGAAACCCAGCTGCGGCTGAATCTCGCCTCACTCCCCCCAACGGCCCTATCGCAATACCCTGTTTAGACTGATTAAAACACCATACAATCGCGATCCCCCCTTGCCCTTGCTTTTATTAATGATCAAGTCAGTTTTTTCAGTCTGAGATCACATGATCATTCATGACACCGGTATAGGGGCAATCTCATAAATCCAATAACCACTTTGCTGAGCGACCAGTTATACACCCTCCATACCTTTCGGCCCCTGTTTGTTAAACGGCAACAAGCGACTCACCAACAGATCGCCATCACTCTCTTCACTAAGAAAATAGACACGCACCAACTCTTCAGAAGGACGCAACACAGCGTAATGTTTATACCCCTCGGACTGCAGCCAATCCTTTACCCGTTGAATCATGCCATGCATATCACCAGTCCCAGGGAAATCCTTGTAGCCAATTCCGAGCTGATCCGGTAGGAGTGAACCGAGTTTATAGGCATCCGTTATATTCAGGATCATCAGGGTTGATTTATCACCGGCTATCTCACGTAGGCGCTGCTTTCCATCTATGACTATGGCCGTCATAACGCATCCCCTGACAGTGTTTTTCGCCTGCGCACACCCACCATCGCCAGCGAACAAAGAAAATGCCACCCGTGAAACTCAATCCCATGGATAGCGATCCTTTCTTTGCAGGTTGAACAAGAACATATACTTGAGAGATCCCTGGTTTATGACTTACTTCCTTGCGATCGAAAAATTTCCACTCGGTACAAAAACAGTCACGCAATTGCTCGCTATTACGTACACTTAGCACCTTGATCCATACTATTTGATTTCACAATACCCCCAACCCAGAGTTATTAGACGGCGCATTCCGGGACGATAAGTACGACATTATTTCTTCTTTACAGCTTTCGATAGAGTGTGGCGGCCCAAATCAAACAAGCTTCTTGAGAAAATAAAACAGCTATTACATGCGTATTAAGCTATATTGTGCCTATAACTCTTCCCTCTGATGGCAAAGAACTCATTTACCTCCCATGGTCAGGTGGAAAATGAGCACAGACCACTAAAGCCAATAATTTCGTCCTTGATCATGTAGTGCCTGGGCCTATGTCATCATAATAATAAGATTCCATCGAACAAGTTTCAGCAACTACATCAAGCGATGGGGAAGTTGCAAACGCTAAACTCCGGTGTTGCGAACAACTATTAGCGACACCCACAAAAAGCTTTCTCACATTCAACAGCATTATGTTTGACTCTGATGGAGCAACCAACGCACACCTACTAACAAGAGGAATACACCATGAGCAAGACTCAACAAAGCAATAAGGAAGCAAAGAAAAAGCCCGCCATGACGCTACAAGAGAAGAGGGCTGCAAAGAAATCAAAAAAAGATTCAACATCACCTTTTTTAACAAATGATCGAACGCGTTAATTCTGCCTATCAGAAAATAGTAGCTGCAGGCAAACCTGCCTTTCTAAGCATGGCTTTATAGCATCCACCCTTACACAAGCAGGAACTGAAGAACGTGCCGCAAACAGATACTCAATTACGACCAACTTTACCAACTAACAACTGGAGTTCGTATGCAGTTGACCCGACATGAAACAGCCACTCCAAAAAACACGGAGATTTCATTCCCTCGGCTAGAGTGCTGGAATGCCATTGCTAAAGTGGCGACTGTCGCTGCAGAATTAGACAAAAGGCGCATCCTTTGCCGAATCTCATTGGACATCCTGATCGAAAAGTTTGGCGCCACAGATGAAGACCCAATGCAGTCAGTAGCTCAACACCGAATAGCTATTCAAGAGGCCGCATGCAGGCTGATTGAAAGTAATACCTTTGAGGAGGATGGCTCAGTTCTTATTCGCTCAACTGACTTCTAACTAACATCTATCGCTAGTCGGGCGCTAATCGGGGACACCCACAGACTGGCGCTTTACTTTTCTCTACCATTAAAGAGAGCATGGAGATGACTTCTGCCTCAAGGAGTGATGGGCACACCAAAACCCAGAAAGCCCTCGGCAGCGTAGCAGCTACACCGTATTATCACTGTCTATTCCATTGTGTACGTCATGCCTTTCTTCTGCTGCGCCTGCGCTATAACTTTTGTTGACTATTCTCTGAGTTTGATCCCAAGAGTGGTTAAAGAAGACCGTTTGTTCTTGTGACTTTGACTGTTAAACTGAAGCTTTTAATTAATGAGTGTCCATGCTTTTACTCGGCAACCTAACAGTATTATTCAGTGACACGTGACGCCTATCCTTTCATTAAAAAAACAAAACAATTCGTTAAATTCCCAGCTAATACAAAGCGTTATTTTTTTCTTCATCTACACAAAACGACAAAGACGACAGGTGTCGTAAAACTCCTGTCGCTGATTCCGGCTCATTTCTGACAAATATCTTCTACTCACATAACCAAACCCACAGCAGGAACCGCCCTCACAACAAATCGTTCTGGCCCACCGGGTATGATCTCATCGAACGGATAGCACGTAATCAGGGTTAAGCCATTGTCATTTTGATTGAGTAGCCAAGTGTCTTGCTTGTCATAAACATCACTCTTCATCACGGCATACATCACTGACTTACCGGTAGCCGGTGTCAGTTTTATCTGATCGCCTGGCTGTAGATATTGCAGAAAACGAAAGTGGGTATCACGGTGTCCGCTCAACACACTATTCCCTACACTACCGATAGCTGCTGTTCCTTGAATATGCCCCGGTCCAAAGGCCAGTGTTCTTCCGCTGGCACCTGACAATACAATCTGATCAACGCCGAGTCGTTCAATCTCCAGTCTGGCAACGGGCCAGGTATCCGCCCAGGGCCATGGGCGTACACGACTCTGTCCTGACTGTGTCTCTTCCCATGCCGACATGAGAAGCTGTTGTGCGAGCAGGGCTTTGGCTTTTATATAGCCTCCTTCTCCTATCTGCCAAAGCCCGGCTAGTACGAGTAAAGCAATGAGGGGTGTTGATCGATATTTCATGCGCTAGCCACTGTTTTTCTGTTTCGTGATGACCACTTCAATGAGCCTGCAATAATCAAGAGAAGCAGACCGAGTAACAGATTAATTTCAGCGGTTGTGGCGGTCTGTGGTAATGTGCCGAACACTTTTTCAGCCGTCCAACCCTTGGGTAGATTGGTTGGCATCGCCTTACTATTCAGATCAACATCAACAGGCCGTGAGGGTGTCTTATCCACAGCAACCAGACTGGTGTACTGACTGACCAGCTTATGCGACAAGGCTACTGACAGGACGTCATTACGGACTTGTGATTCATCACGCCCTCGCGCCTTCTCATTCATCAGCGCAGCAATCTTGCGTCGCGCCCAAAGCAAATGAACCCCCGACTCAACAGCACCGCCTTTTAGCATGACCTGTTGTTTCCATGCCTTACCGGCCACTTGTCCGGTAATGGTCAATTGTTTTACGGGCTTTTGCATGCTTACTGCCAGCACGATGGGTTCACCTGCATACAGATCAGGAATTCTGGATGGCCACATCTCGACGCTTTGTCCATCGGGCCACTGCACAGCAATATCTGTCAGGACGGGCGTTTCGAGTTTAGCAAACAGGGCAGCCATCTTCTCGCCCACCTCTTCCACTTTTCCGATATAGGTAAATGTACCGCGTCCAAACTCAGCCGCGCGCGTCATGAAAAAGCTGTTGGGTGCGGATCCAATACCGATGGTAAAGAGACGACTCTCACCCAGCTGTTCATGGATCAGTTTAAACAGTGCCTCTTCGTTACCCACACTGCCATCGGTGAGAAACACCACCTGCCGCAATAGGCCCTTTTCTGCAGTTTGGCGCAATGCCAGCTTCAGTGCCGGTAACATCTCTGTACCCCCATCCGCAATCAATCCATTGACATACTTTGTGGCCCATTTCAGATTTCTTGCATTGGCTTCTACCGCCTGGGGAAACAAGGCATCTGTCTGATGATTGAATTGGATAACATTAAATCGATCGGTCGGTGCCAACCGCTGCAGTGCCAGCTTGAGTGCTTCCCGGGCTTGCACGATTGACTCACCGTGCATGGAGCCGGAGGTATCGATGACATAGACCACCTCTCTTGGCAGCGGATTGGTTGTTGCCTGTTGATTGACTGGTGGCATGACCATTAACAACGCATAGTCACTGTTATCCCACTGCTCGGTAAACAGGGCCGCATGGGGAGCCGCTTCAATGCGCGGTACCCAGTGCAGCTCAAAATCTCTATCGGCAGGTACAGTCCCCTCTTGTAAAGCGAGATGGTGTACGCCCTGTTCATCCTGATTGACTGTGACCTTGTGATAAGGGCTCTCAAGTTTTGCGAGCGGCATACCCGCATCCAGGCTTATGTTGATATGCACCGGGTTAATCACGCCCTCAGCAGGATCAATCACGGGTGGTGTGATACGTGAGGCATCCGGCACTTGTGTGGTATTACTCGCCCAACCGCTACCTTGAAAAGCAACAACCTCGGATGGCCCCGTGGGGTTTCCGGGTATATAGCGGGGTGCCACCACCAGTGGAAAACGTGATCTGAAACCACCTTGATCATAGTGCAGGGTCTGTTGATATTCGATCTCTACCTGCACGGTTTCTCCCGGTGCAATATTGGCCACTGCCGTGGTAAAGATATTGGCCCGCTCCTGACTCAAAAGACTTGCTTTGCGCCCCTCTCTTTTCGCTTTTTCATAGCTCTTCTTTGCCTGTGATTTTTCCTGTATCTCGCCTTCAATAATGCGTTCACCAATACGCAACCGCATGCGATCAACAGCCGCATCTTCCGGCAGGGGAAAGACATAGGTCCCTTCTACCCACTCCTGCGCCGAATTCTTGAACTGTTGTTTAACAACCACTCGCGCCATCATCCCACTGATGGTCATCTTCACATCCGTATCCAGTAGCGGTGCATCTACCGACACACCACCACTGGCCAGCTTCATCAAGAGTGTGCCACGTTTCACTTCATCAACACTGATGCTTTGATCGTTTGTTTGATGATTTATTTCAGATGCCGCGGCACTGTTGCTCCAGATAAAGACCAGCAGCCCCAACAGCAAGGCCGTTAACATGCCTGCAAACAGGGAAGCCAGCGAGGTGAATAACATGTCCCTGCCAAGGTGATTAATCTGTTTTTGTTGTTCCATGATCAACTCCCGCTTTTTTCTTCTGTTGATTTTTCTTGCTTCTTTCCGTGAGCGTGCGACGTCGATAGAGATCACGGCACATTGCTTCGGGTGAGCAGTAGAGAAAGTTTTCACTTAATGGCTGTATGACACGGCTCATGTGGCCTCCTTGAAACAGAAACGGATAATCACTTGTCGATCGAAGCCCAGCCCTTCCACATCCGGCTGTTCATAGCGGGCACTGGCTTCACCATGGGCGCGGCTTTCAATGCGTTCGTCAGGCACACCCCACTGCATCAGCTGCTGCGCAACGGTTTGGGCACGCGCTTCTGTTAAAGCCTGATTCTCATGAGCCTTTCCCCGCTTATCGGCAAAGGCATGAATATGAACATTCAGTGATGGCAGCATACCGAGAGCTTTTGCCAGATTTTTGAGTGCCATCTGGTCCTGTGTTTCCAGCGCACTCTGATTGCTTCGAAACTGAATGCGATAGAGAAAACCGGATGCAATCGCCTGCAACTGCTGGCGACTATGGGATTGTTCGGTTGTTAGCTGCGTGGTCAATTCATTCAGTGCGACGGATGCGTGCTGCTGTTGCTGCTTAAGACGCGCCACCTCCTGCCGCGTAGCGTGCAGGTCGGACATCACTCCCGCATTTCGTCCGGCCAACACACCACCCACGGCACCGATAATAAACCCTGGAGGGCCCGCCAATAGCGCACCCGCCACCCCTCCTATACCCACACCCTGCCACTCTTCTGAGTAGGATGGCTCATGCACATCCTCACTCTGCTGCCCCCCTTGCCACTGCTCTATACCCAGACCGGCATGAGGGACGTGGGACGCATAGGCTTGTGCGTTCAGACTCCCTGCTAACCCCACTATCAGTGAAAAAACAACAGATCGGTTCATTTCGTACTCCTGATTGGTCCAGCGCACCCTCCCTGGTGCATCAGTCATCCAGACTTGCGCCGGTTGCTTGTTATCTGTGATCTATTAAATCCCAAGTAGATGGCGGCGGACTTTCGCGGGCGAGGCAAAGTTATGGCGAAATAGGGCAACATTGTGGCAATTTGTCCAAATCACCTTTTGCTTTTGGTACAAATCAGACCACCCCATGAAGCAGCAATAAGAAGCAATCTTTATTGAATAGTAGAAATTGAGAGTTAACAGGGCTTTTAGGCCAAACGGGCAATGTCAGGTATGAATTTTGCGTATAACAATCGTGATTCATCCGGTCTGATAGGGAAGAAACCGATGGCTGCAGTCATATCTACACATAACGATGTCTTCATGAGCGTCAAGCAAGTTGCTGAATATTTGCACCTGAATGAGAAGAAAATCTATGCATTGGTAAACGATGGCGGCATTCCTGCCACCAAGGTAACAGGAAAATGGATGTTTCCTCGTGAACTGGTGGACCGATGGATGCTGGATTCAACCCATGGTGGACTGCTGACAGATCGGCTGGTTATCTCTGGCGGAGAAGACCCGCTGCTCCACCACCTGACCCAGGAATTCGCACGGGATACAGGCGCACATGCTCTTATAAGCTATAACCCGACCGGGACGCGTCTCGGACTGGATCTACTCCAGTCCAACCGGATTGATGCTTGCGGTGTTCACTGGGGACCGGATACAGAAAGCCATTTACGACACCCTGCCCTGTTAAGTCAATATTCACAACATCATCACTGGGTTCTTATCCGGGCCTTTCGCCGTGAGCAGGGGTTAATGGTCAGTCGAGAAATTGCTGATAAAACCAGCACGATTGATGCGCTGTTTGACAGCCACTACCGCTGGGCCACACGGCAGAACGGTTCTGGCAGCCAACGTTTCCTGCTTGAATTATTAAGTCACTACAATGTCAGCAAGGATGATTTGAACAATCAGGTGAATGCCCTTTCAGAGCGCGAAGCCGCCGCGGCTATCGCAATGAAGCAGAGTGATGTGGCACCAGGCGCACGCGCCACGGCCAAGGAGTATGGCCTGGCGTTTATATCCTTTGGTTGGGAGTCGTTTGATATTGCCCTGCCAAGAAATATCTGGTTCAGGCGTCTGTTTCAGGATCTGGTTACAAGACTTAAATCACAGCCTTGCCAAGCCATGGCCGAACGATTAACTGGCTACAATCTGGAAGGTGCGGGTGATCTGGTGTGGGGCGACGACTAGTCCTGACGCAAGGGACTAATCCGGAGTATTCAAACCTTTTAGCGCACTTTCCAGCTTTGTTCCTTCTAGATACTGAAAACATCGGGTGCTCCACTCATCTACCGTCATGCTACCATCTGCGATCATGGCTGCCACCACTTGCCCCCACTGAACAAGATAGGCATTTTTTTCGAGCAACTTGGTGTGTTGCTCTAATATTTCCTTACGCTTTTCATCCAGCTTTTCAAGCTCTTTCTCAACAAATAAACCGTGCTCATCGGTCATAGCCGTACCTCTGCCCTAAATCAATACCAATCCTTGCCGATCATAGCGTAATTTTCCCAGCCACGCCTACCCGTCTAGATTATAGACGATACAGCTCGCTACTCTCACTCTGAAACTTGCTCTGGAAACGGTTCCGTTTGTTGTTGCATGGCATGTAGCTGTTCTTCAATGGTCTCTTCATCACTCGCCATTACCGGCTCCATGAGTAACCAGACAGTGAAACAGGAACCCTTACCCTTTTCTGATTCTACAGTAATATTCCCACCGTAGCGTCTTATCAAGCCATAACTGACAGAAAGGCCCAGGCCCGTGCCCTCACCTTGTTGCTTGGTACTAAAGAAAGGATTGAATATGCGCCCCATCTCATCCTCATCCATCCCTGCTCCGTTGTCCTGTACTTGCAGTTGAACGCCTTTATCACTCCAATTTTGACTCCGTATCTGAATATCCCCCACTTTTTCATTCAGTGAATGGATCGCATTCACCACCAGATTCACCAGTACCTGTTGAAGCTCTTGTTCATTGATCTCCACCAACCGATCGGTTTTTAGCGAGAGACTGATTTCAAATGCAGACTTTTTGTGTAGATGGCGCACCAACGCCAGGGTGTGCTTAACCACACCATTCACATCCACATGGGAGAGATAGCCTGCGTATTCATCAGGTCGGGAGTACTGAAGCAGGTTGTTCACGATATCTCTGATCCGATAGATCTGTTCAACAACCAGCTTGAATTCACTGTCAACAGACTGCAGTGCGGCTCCCAGCTCATCCCGAATTACGTCCAGATTACCCAGCATGACAGCGGTTGGGTTATTGATCTCATGAGCAACACCGGCCGTCAGTTCGCCCAGGGCAGCCAGCTTCTCTGCAACAACCAGTTGCTGGCGTGTTTCACGTAGGGCCCTGATGGTACGCTGCAGATCCTGATTTTTACTCTGCAGTTCAGCCGTCCGCTCCTTTACTTTATCTTCCAGTTGATCGGCCCAGGTTTGAATTTGCTGATTTTTTTTCTCCAGCAGATCCAGCATGGCATCAAACTCCCGGGCCAGTTCGCCTATCTCATCCCGGGAAGATACCATCCCAATTCTCTTTGCTTCACCTTCACGGGTAGCCCTTACCACCCGACTCATGGTTTCCAAGGGTTTGAATATCGATTTGGCTCCCTGAATTGCTAACAAAGATGAAAACCCCATCAGCAACATAAATAACAACACGAGTATGCCAAGCGCCTGCCAGAGTTCATTACGAAAGGGCTTTTCAAGAAAGCCGGCATAGAGCATACCGACCCGATTACCATGCACATCAATGATCGGTTCGTAAGCTGACAGATACAGGTCATTAACCACAAAGGCACTATCTATCCAGACTTCACCATGATCAAGCACTTGGGTACGAACTTCATTGGATACCCGGGTGCCCAATGCCCGTTCGCCTGGTCGTAACGGTACATTAGTGGTGACACGCACATCATCAATGAATACCGTAACCGTGCCGATACTGCCCTCTGGCAGACTACCGGGTCCATAGACCAACTCACTAATAGTGTCTACGAAACTGAAATTATCATTCAACGAAACACCCGCATCCACGACAGCCACTAATGCACCGCTAAGATCGCGCACAGGATGCAGGGCGCGAATCATCATCGCCCGGTCTTCTACTGTTCGTTTGGTGGGCCTTGCCTTTGGGGTAGGGATCAACGGCAGTTGATACTGCTCAGCCAAGGCGACAGAAATTTTCCTGAGTGCTGTCTGGCTAAATATCTCTATTCCGACCCGGGGCTCACCCTGCAAGGCCGCCCGCACTGAAGGGGATTGACTATCCTCCAGGAGCTTCCCGGTGGACGTCTGGGCATCACGTCCTGTTTTATCCAGTAACCGGATATAGGTAAAACCGGAGGCCGATTTAAGCGTGAGCAGTTGCTCCTGGATCGACACAAAATCCTTGGCCTCTAAAGCCGTCCGAAAAGGATAGGATTCAGTTAAACGGCCTAACTGCCCCAGATAGTCCTCACGGATTCGCCGAAAAATATCATGCGACACTGAAAGGTCGGTATTAACCTTCAGGTAGAGTTGATCATAGGTCGCATTAGCGCCCCAATAGATAGCCAATGCCAAGGCAATCGGCATAATGAGCACTATAGGGAATAGTACCAGGGTCAAGAGCTTATAGCGTAACGACCCGTTAATGCGTTCGAGTATTTGCTTAAACAGACTCACGAGCTAGGGCCTGTTAACACTATGCGAATGCCCATCATTGACTATAAACATACTGTTAACAGATCCTAAGATATCTACTCACTTAAACCCCAGGTTTGAACTTTGCGTTCCAGGGTTTTTCTTGAAATCCCAAGTAACCGCGCCGCGGCCGATTTATTACCGCCCTCACCTTCCAGCACACGCAGAATATGGCGCTTCTCAACCTGTTCAAGCTGCAACTCAACCCCACTCTCTTCCTCCCCTGCCTGATCAGTAGAAAATGACGGTCCGGAGAGGCACTGGCTGGGGCTGCTGTTCAATAACAGGCAGCGTTCAATGACATTCTTTAATTCGCGGACATTGCCTGGCCAATCATAATTTCGCAGACAGGCCAGATCAGACTGTGAAAGCTGTGGCGGTTCAACACCCAGTTCGGCCGCCAGTGACTTACTGAAATGAGCCGTCAGCATGGGGATATCATCCAGCCTCTCCCGCAAGGAAGGCATCCTGATCGAGAGTACATTCAGCCGATAAAACAGATCTTCCCTGAATTCCCCATTTCGCACCTGCTCACTCAGATCCCGGTTGGTTGCAGCAATAATACGTACCGCCACTGGCACCTCTTTATTCGAGCCAACCGGCCTGACTGTTCGCTCTTCTAAAACCCTGAGCAGATGGGCCTGCATGGAAAGGGGCATCTCACCAATTTCATCCAAAAACAGGGTGCCCTCATTAGCATACGTAAACAGTCCTTCTCGGGCCTGATGTGCCCCGGTAAATGCGCCCTTGATATGCCCAAACAGCTCACTTTCCAATAACTCAGCCGAGATGGCGCCGCAGTTTACCGGAACAAAACTGCCTACCCGACCGCTCCACTCATGGATCGCCCGAGCCGCCAGCTCTTTACCTGTGCCTGACTCTCCTTCAATCAATACAGTTGAAGGCATAGGAGCCACCCGCTTGATCACCTGACAGAGATTTTTGATCAGCTCACAATCACCTACCATCCCCGACTTATCAAAGATGTGATCCACCTGTCGCCGCAGTACAAAATTCTCACGCTGCATCTTCTGTCTATCCATGTAACGCTTAACCGAGGCCATCATCTGCTCCATGCGAAACGGTTTCATAATAAAATCTTCCGCCCCGGCCCGCAGAGCGGCAATCGCTGTCTCCAGGTCAGCATAGGCGGTCATGAATATCACGCCGGTTGCGGCCCCCTGCTCCCTTAGCTCCGTCACCCACTCAACACCTGTTCGCCCAGGCAGACGAATATCAGCAATAATCAGGTCAAAATAGCATCGTTCATGCAGTATCTCTGCTGCTGTTGCATTTTCCGCTGTTTCAACCAAGCCAAAATACTTCTGTAAACCTCGTTGCAGGAAGCTGCGAATTCCCGGTTCATCATCCACTATGAGTACCGACGTCATTCGCGTATTTGATTCAATCGGTTGCGAGTCCATTACATGCTCTGCCAATGCAGCCACCCTTCTGTTGGTTTGAAGTTCGAAGTTACCTTTCGGTGCTCTGGGGGAGATCTCTATTTCAGTTCGAAAAATAGTCGCTTATTCGGCAGCCAAACTCGACGTCCACCCTATTTTAAAGCCTGTATTGATTCAGTATGGGACATTTTGACCCAATTACTAGGTTAAACATTGAGACAGTTTGGCGTAACGCACCTTATTCATAGCCCCTTTTACGCTACGTGATTTCGCCAAAATCGACCATATTGAACCATTTTCTCTGACAAACAGCCCTTTTTTGCGACTTTCTTCTGACTCGATCACTCGAAATTACAGGCAAAAATCGAACCAGCTTCTATAAGATGGTTTGGCACTTTTATTGCTCAACCTCTTCAAAGCCGTGTTGATAGCATCGTTGGATCAGTAGAAATCCGCATCAACAAGTCAGATAGCATCAGAGGAGAGACTGCATGATTTCATTCCCGTTACCACTCATAGGATTCAGTGCATTCAGTGGCACCGGGAAGACCACCTTGCTAACACAGGTATTACCACTCCTTAAAGAGCAAGGATTACGGGTCGGCGCAATTAAGCATGCCCATCACGAATTTGAAGTGGACTACCCCAATAAAGACAGCTATCGCCTTCGAAAAGCCGGAGCTGATCAAATGCTGGTCGCCTCACGCCAGCGCATCGCCTTGATAACAGAACGGGAAGATACTCTGGCCGAGCCGGAACTCTGCGAGCTGTTAAAGTCGCTGGATACCCGCACACTGGACCTGGTGCTTGTGGAAGGCTACAAGCGTGAACACTTTCCAAAAATTGAACTGCACAGACCTTCGCTGGGGAAAAAACTACTCTACCCCGAAGATTCCAATATCATCGCTATCGCTACAGATGACAGACTCTCCACCACACCCTGCCATATCCCGGTACTGGACCTTAATAGCCCCACTGAAATCGTAGATTTTTTACTCAGCATTACACTTCAACATAAGAAACAGCCCTTGCAGACTTTCTCACTTCAGCGCCAACAGCGTTTTCAATAGACCAGAAAAAACTGGCTTTGATAAAACAGGTATTGATCCCTGTTTATTGCGTACCTTATCGACAGCAAAGGTTTTATTAGCCAATGCAATATAGTGTAGAGTTAGACGAAGCCAGCTAACCTGAACACTATGAAAAAACAGATTGCGATTGTTGAAGACGAACCCGCCATCCGCGAAAACTATGCCGATCTGCTCAGCCGTCAGGGATATCAGGTCAAAGGGTATGCCAATCGGCAAGAAGCCATCACGGCTTTCCGCCAGCAGTTACCTGATCTGGCCATTCTTGATATCGGACTGAATGATGAGATGGAAGGTGGCTTTGAGCTCTGCCGTGAACTGCGCGCCCTATCGAGTACACTGCCAATTATATTTTTGACCGCCCGTGATAACGAACTCGATACCGTATCGGGCTTACGACTGGGTGCTGATGACTATCTGACCAAAGACATTAGCCTGACCCATCTCTCCGCCCGTATTGCCGCCTTGTTCAGGCGCATGGAGGCACTGAAGCAACCAACTGAACCTGATAAAATTCTCGAACGAGGAGAACTCACGGTTGATCTGAATCGTTTCCAGGTAAACTGGAATGGTGTGGCTATCGACCTTACTCTGACAGAGTTCTGGTTTGTCCATGCGCTCTGCAGCCATCCTGGTCACGTTCGTAGCCGTGACCAATTGATGGATGCCGCTAATATTCTGGTGGATGCCACAAGTATCAGCACCCACATCAAACGTATCCGGCGAAAGTTTGAAGATATCGACCACACCTTCAATGCCATTGAAACCGTTTATGGCTTGGGGTATCGCTGGAATATCACACCCGCATGACACAAGAACGCCGTTTTACACGCAGCATTCGCTTCAAACTTCTGCTGGTTTCACTCACGCTACTGGCCATCCCCTGGGCAGGTTATCGTTATATTCAAGAGACAGAACGCTTTCTTCGCCAAACACAGGAGACAACACTGCTCAGTACGGCCCAAGCCGTGGCAGCGATATTGAATGACTCACCCGCGCTGTTCGATCCCGCACAGAGAGGCGTGAACTCTCCAAACGAATCTTTAATCTATCTCAATCCACTCAGCCAACCGATACAGCTGGATGGTTACAGCGAAGACTGGCTGCCCTATTTGGGAAACAGTGAAAAGTATCCGGAGCAGGATGACTGGAAGTTCGAGACACTGCTTGGGGAGTACGGCAGCCATCTCTATCTGTTTATTCGCGTTAGAGATGACCATGTGCTGCACATGCCCCCCGCCACAACCCGTTTGGACCTGGGTGACTATGTTCAGATCACCATTCAACAGACGAATGGACAACAGATAGACTATCGCCTGGCCACCACAGCCCCCGGCTGGATCACCGCGCATCAAATGCCAACCCGTAAAGGTGACCCCTATCCGGTTCGCCGGGAAGACCGGATACAGGGAGAGTGGCAGACCGCGGAACACGGCTACACGCTGGAGCTGCGTATCCCCCAGTACCTGGTGGGAGATCGCATGGCCCTTACCGTTGCTGACCTGGATGATGCCAGCCGACCTGAAACAAGAGCAATCTACTCAACCCAGCCAGATAGTGACTCATCCTCGCTGGGGCGCCTGATCCGGCCCGACCCAGAAATTGGTCGCCTGATTGGTGGCTTCCAGCATGAGAATGCCCGCATCTGGGTGGTTAACAATCAACGCTTAGTACTCGCCAGACGTGGACAGCTACAGCCCTCTGATAACAGTGTTAACCCAGTAGAGCCACCCCTGCCCTCCCTGATGCAACTGCTAATGCGCCTGGTGCTTGATCAGCCGAGCGAAAACTTTGAAGACGAATTCAGCGGCAGCACCCGACTCAGTGGCGAATCGATTGAGTCCGCCCTGGCGGGTAAACAGCAGACCCGCCGTCGCAACACCCCGGACAACAAAGCGGTCATACTCTCAGCGGCCTGGCCGATCAAATCCAAACAGGGCATTGCAGGCGCTGTACTGGTTGAACAAACCACCAATAAAATATTGAGTCTGCAAAACCAGGCGCTGGAGAAGATTACAGGCATTACCCTGCTGCTTTTTCTTTTCACCGGGTTGGCCATACTCGGTTTTGCTACCCTGCTGACTCGACGCATCCGACATCTGAGCAGTCGTATCGAAGAAGCGGTTACAATCGACGGCCGGATTCAGGGTAAGCTGGAACCGGATCACTCAGCGGATGAGATCGGCGACCTCAGCCGCAGCTTTTCCAGCGTACTCAATCGTCTGTCAGAATATAATCACTATCTGGAGGCAATGGCCTCAAGGCTCGCTCATGAGTTCAGAACACCCTTGACGATTGTGAAATCCTCCCTGGAAAACCTCAATGACACCCGGGACCCTGACACTCAATCGCGCTACCTGCTGCGCGCCGAAGAGGGGATTGAGCGTCTAGGCCTGATTCTGCACAGAATGCGCGAAGCGACACGCCTGGAACAACAGTTGATGCAGACCGAGATTGTGACCTTTGATATTAATGCCATGCTGGGTATGGCAATAGAGGGGTATCGTCAAGGCTTTCCGGATGCCCGGTTCGACAACCAGGGAGTTGCCGAACCTCTGTTTATCAAAGGGGCACCCGACCTGATCAGCCAGGCACTGGACAAACTGATCAGTAATGCCGTTGATTTCCATCAACCTGGATCGCCCATTGAATTAATCCTGACATCTCATGGTAATGGTACGATTAAGCTATCAATCTGCAACCAAGGACCTGCACTTCCCCCTGGCATGGAACAGGAACTGTTCGCTTCCATGGTCTCTATCCGTGACGCCAAACAGGGAGAGCCGCACTTGGGTTTAGGGCTCTATCTGGTCCGACTTATTTGTGAATTTCATGGCGGTAAGGCAAGCGCTCAAAATCTCGCTTCGGGGAAAGGGGTCGAGTTCAGCCTGACGTTTCCAGCCCATCACGATCGCAAAAACTGAGTAAAAAGAGCCCTAAGTCTTGATGCCCACACCTCGGTTCAGCAAAACCAGACTGAAGGTAGTCAGGATAACAATAAACAAAATCACGATACCAAATGCTACACCCATGGAGATATCCGATACGCCGAGCAACCCGTAACGGAAGGCGTTGACCATATAGAGAATCGGATTGGCCAATGACACCTGCTGCCAAAATTCAGGCAGCATGTTAATGGAGTAGAACACACCACCCAGATAGGTCAACGGCGTCAGGATGAAGGTTGGAACAATGGTAATATCATCAAAGCTGTTGGCATAGACGGCGTTGATAAAACCAGCCAGCGAAAAAAGTATAGAGGTCAGAACAAAGACCGTCAGGGTTAGTCCGTAACTCTGTACCTGAATATCGGTAAAAAACAGCGATACTGCC
>ATLU01000087.1_pt1 | contig 35138 bp, 25 predicted proteins | sample 178751 | NCBI WGS metagenome assembly ATLU01 (sample SAMN02211837, study PRJNA209200) | bioreactor metagenome | isolation source: day 23 sample from continuous culture bioreactor inoculated with sediment... | place: Germany: Wadden Sea | collected 2011
ACAGACATTCGAGCTTGCCCGTCTTGCAAACAGGATGGACCGCTTGTCCAAAACCAAGATCCTTGTACTGGATGCCTGCCGCGACAATCCCTTCCTTGAGCAATTGCAAGTGGCTGCTGAAAACGAAGGTGTAAACCTTCAGACCGGGCGGGGTTTGGCGAGCATCGGTTCAATCGTTGATGACGCGGATCTGAACGTCGCCGAGTTCAACACCTACGGCACAATTGTCTCATATGCGGCTGCGCCGGGACGTGTTGCATTGGATGGCACTGGAGGAGATAACAGCCCTTACACGCAAGCTCTGCTTGAACGGATCGAGGAACCCGGGCTTGAGGTTGGAAAGTTGTTTCGGCAAGTGGCAGCCGACGTCATTGGCGCCACAAATGGCGCGCAAAAGCCAGAATATCTTGTGAAGTTGTCCGATGATTTCTATTTCAAGAACCCGGAACCACATCGTTGCGACCACCTCGCGGCTGACCCGCTGAACAATGTAAACGTGCCCGGTGTTGAATTTGATCTGATTGACACCAAGGCAGCTATTCCAGCCTGCCGTGCCGCGCTGGACGCCTCGCCAAACCATGCCCGTTTTTCCCATAATCTGGCACGCGCTTTGGATGCTTCGGGCCAATACGAAGCATCCATTCCACATTACAAAATCGCTGCGGATCAAGGGTATATACATGCGATCAATAATCTGGGTGTCATGTATCTGAATGGCCAGGGGGTCGAGCAGGATTTTGTTGTTGGGACCGCCTTGTTGAACCAGGCGCGCGCTCGGGGCAATTTGCAATCGCGGGTCAATCTTCAGGGGACCGATTTTTCGGTACTTTTTAAGAAAGCTGAGTTCAAGCAGGTGCAACAGAGACTTGCAGAATATGGTGTCTATGACGGAAAAATTGATGGTGATTTTGGCCAAAAAAGCCAGGCCGCTTTGAGCGCCTATTCCGCACAGAATGGGCTTGTGGACAATGGTTTGACTTTGGAGGTTCTCGACAGGCTTCAGTTGCTTGAGGTGATCCCAAATTACAGCCTGAACTGAGTTTGCAATTTCATGAGAGGTGACGGTGTTGATGGTCACCGTGACCTCAGGCCCATGAGTTTGTGTCGTTGTATTTATTTGAGTAGCGATCGTGATGAACATTTACCACGGGATCAGGTCGCGGCGTAGAATGCGCAATGGAGTGTGTCTTGCTGTGTCCATGGCCGAAAGTGTTTCCGTGCTTGAACCTCATGCAGGACGTAGGGGGATACGGTAAGACGTTGATCGCTGAAAAGGTGTTTAAAGGATGGCTAACTCGGGTTGTGACGTGCCGAAAGACGCGGATCCGGATCTGGCTGACATAGCAGGCTGGGTTATAACACCAGATCCAAAACAAGCTTTTTGCCGTTTCTCAGGACTGAAAGTGTAACCGATTTTTTACCGCGCAACCGTTCGTGAATTACAAATAGCCTCGCGTCTTCGAATGAGATGACGCTTCGTTCGCCAACCGCGATGATGACATCGCCTGTTTTGAAACGCTGAAGGTTCTTGGGGTCTGTATTGTCGAAACCCAGAACCACCGCGCCCTCAATCGACGCCTTTAGGGACAGTTTTCCCCTTACGGCGCCTGTCAAATCACTTAGCAATAATCCCCGAACGGTTCCTGCCACATCCAGGTCATCCAGCACCCCGGCTGTGCTTAGGTCGACGGGGGCTGGTTCGACGAGCGAGGCTTTTGTTTCTGGCGCGCAGGTGCTTGTCAAAAAGGAATGCGCAAAAGGCGCAAATTTATGGTCGGTGCAGGTGTCAAGAAACGCTTGATAGGCAAAACACTGACCCAGGTTTTTTGCCTCATTATATAGCGCGTCACATTGTGCATTTGCGGTGGCGGGGCGTGCGAGCGCAATTTTTACCGGCCCGCACTCATCAGAAATACAGGTCTTGCCCAAGGTCTGATCGTAATATGCCGGGTGTTGCAGATGCCCGTTTACTGTTCGCGCTTGTGCTGCTGTTGCAACTTGCGCTTCGGAAATCGCATCTTCCAGATACATACCTGATGTCAGCCTTGGCAGGAAATTCCTTGTGAAGACGGACAGCTTCTCGCTGTCGCTGTCATTTGGCAGCCGATCCAAAGCTTGCTGCCCTTCCCCTGCTGAAAAGATGACAAAGGTTTCTTGTGCGGCCTCAACCCGTGCGAGACCCCGTGTGAGGCCCGCTGATTTTGTGCCCTTTGGTGGTTCAAAAGGATTGTCCCGACAGGCGTCAATAATGGCGAGCACCAAAGCGGCACCGGTCCCTTTTATTTCGTCGATGACACCTGAGGATCCGTTGCTCAAGGCGTGGCTGCTGCGTTTAAGTTTGCGATTTGAACCGCCGGTTGGCGCATCGGTGGGGATAAGGTAGTTGACCTGCCCATCGCTCCATCCATGGCCCGAAAAGACAAAAGCGATGTCATCACCGGCCTGGATTTCGCTCAGAAACACGTCAAATGCGTTTTCAAACGCGTCCTGACCGAGGTCTTCAAAATAGGACACATCGTAGCCAAGCTTTTCAAAGGCGGATTTATAGGCATGAGCATCTGACGTTGTGTTCTCTAAATGCTGCAAAGAATTATAGGTTGCATTCCCAACAACAAACGCCTGCTTCCCCGCAAATGAATGGCCCGCAGAGCCCAATAAGAACATCAAGGGTAAAATCAGACGCATTAAATCCTCCGGCTCAGGAATGGCCCGATTATCGCGTGTTGCGCAAAGTTGTCAATCTAACCGTGACCGCGGTGCCGGGGCATGGAATTGATACGGTGCCCTTCAAATAGATTGTGGTTGCGATAACGCGGAAGCGGATTATGCTTTCCTGAAACTCAGAATGTTGAAAATGAAGTTCAGGGATGGGGGGATCAATTGCACCAAGATGGGCGCAAGCGGGCGAAGGTGCTGACAGGGGCACGGTCCAATCTGGATAGAAGAGAGTTTCTTGCTCTGGCGAGCACATTTGGGGCCACATCTGCCACGGCGTACGGTCTTCTTGGCTTGGCCCCCCCGGCGATAGCGCAGGACGCAACGCCGCTTGTGGGGGGCACGATGCGCATTCAGATGAGTGTGAAGGAACTTAAAGACCCTCGTGTGTTCGATTGGACAGAGCTTGCGACAATCTCATCGGGTTGGTTGGAAAATCTTGTCGAGTATCAGCCCGATGGTACATTCCGAGCGCACCTGCTTTCAGGCTGGTCGGTAAATGAGGATGCCACGGAGTACGTGCTTTTTGTGCGCAAAGGTGTGACGTGGAACAACGGCGATCCCTTCACCGCTGATGATGTTGCGTGGAATATCGAGCGTTGGTGTGACAGAAACGTAGAGGGAAACTCTATGGCGGCGCGCATGCAACCGCTTGTTGACACCGCAACGGGGAAAGCGCGACGCGGCGCGATCCGGGTTGAAGGGGAGGACAGAGTTGTTCTGAGTTTGCTGTCCTCCGATATCACGCTGATTGCCAGCATGTCGGATTATCCAGCCGCCATTGTTCACCCCAGCTTCAGTGTGAAAACGATGATGTCAAATCCGATCGGCACCGGACCCTATTTGCCAGAGCGACATGATGTCGGGGTGAAAGCGGTGTTGGTGCGCAATAAGGATCACCGATGGTGGGGTGAGGGGGGTGGCGCATTTTTGGATCGTATTGAGTTTATTGATTTGGGAACGGACCCCGAGGCTTGGTATGCTGCGGCCCGGTTGGGCGATGTCGATGTCATTTATGAAACCGAGGGCGTTCATAAAAAGCGGTTTGAGCAACTTGGCTGGGGGGTGTCCCAGGTTGCGTCCTCGTCGACGATTGTTATTCGGACCAATCAACAGGCTGTGGTGAACGGGGTCAAACCCTATAAGGATGTGCGCGTCCGGCGGGCTTTGGCGATGGCCGTCGACAACTCAATCTGCTTGGAATTGGGGATCGCTGGGCATGGAATTCCGGCTGAAAACCACCACGTCGCCCCGATCCATTCAGATTACGCAGATATTGGCAAACCGACATTCGATCCTGCGGCAGCCAGATCCCTTATGAAGCAGGCTGGAATGCTGAATTATGAGCATGAGCTTTTCTCGATTGATGACAGTTGGCGCAAAGACACCACTGATGCTGTGGCGGCGCAATTGCGCGATGCTGGTTTCAAGGTGAAGCGCACGGTATTGCCGGGCAGCACCTATTGGAACGACTGGAACACGTATCCCTTTAGTTCAACCAATTGGAACCACAGACCACTTGGTGTGCAATTGTTGGGCCTGGCGTACCAAAGTGGTGTGGCATGGAATGAAAGCGGGTTTAACAACCCCAGGTTTGACAGTTTATTGAAATCCGCAAACGGCGTCGCATCTGTTGGAAAGCGTCGAGAGATTATGTCGAAGATTGAAAGACTTATGGTTGATCAAGGTGTGGTTATACAGCCTTACTGGCGCTCGATTTTCCGTGCGTCTGCGTCAGGGGTCATGGGGGCTGATGCGCATCCCTCAATGTTTTTGGAACTTCATAAACTCGCTTGGAAAGCCTGACCCAAAGCAGAACAGTTGCATATACCAACTGAAAACAATTGCGCGACACAGCAATGCTGTTACCATGTTAAGGATTTTGAGGAAAGCGCTTGATGGTACTAACGTGGATTTTGATCTTGGTGTTTGGCGTCACAATGCCAACTCTGCTCGTCTTGATCGGATCTGGTAATGCCCCAATTTCGAGTGTGTTGGTTTTGAATGCAGGCGTTGTCGCGTTTTGCCTCATGTCGCTAAACATGATGCTCGCGACACGGGCGAAACCAATCGAAATCCTGGTCTCTGGATTGGACCGGATTTATGTGCTGCACAAACAGATTGGCTATGCGATTTTCGCGTGCATTCTTGTGCATGTCTTCATTGGCATCGAATTAGATGGTAAAATTCTTGCGCAGGGATTGGCGCAATTGGCCGTCGAAATTGCTGAATTTGTCTATCCCATTCTTCTCGTTTTGTTGGCGCTAAGTGTGCTTAAGCGTGTCCCGTTTATTCGGCGCGAAGTGGTGAAATACCAATGGTGGCGGTTGGGCCATAGGTTTATTGGCGTGCTCTTTGCGGCCATTTGCTTGCATCAATTGTTTGTCAAAGTTCCGTTCACAACCTCGGCTATGGCAGGGCAGTATTTGAATGGCATGGCGATTTTGGGGTTGGCGAGCTATGTGTATTCGCAGCTATTGATGCCGATGCGACGCAAGAAGTACATCGTGGAAAATGTCACGAAACACCCCTCGGCGACGATCATTCGTGCCAAACCATTCGGGGCAAAAGCCAAGGTGGCACCCGGAAATTTTGCGGTGATTTCGTTTCGCAAATCTGGTCTGCGCGAACCGCATCCCTTTACGGTGTCAAAGGCCGAACATGACGGCACTGTTGAATTTTCGGTCAAAGCCTTGGGTGACTACACGCATGACTTGAAGGAAAAAATCTCTGCTGGGGACACTATGGATTTGCAGGGTGGCTATGGCCGGTTTGATTTTCGCCAAGGTGAAGACACCCAGGTTTGGTTGGCTGGCGGCATTGGTATTACTCCATTTTTGGCGTTTGCTGACAGTCTTTGCGCCGATGAAACACGCAAAATCTTGCTTATTTACTGTGTCACCACCCGTGATGAAGCACTTTCATTGGACCGTTTGACGGCGGCCCAGGACCGTTGCGCCGGGTTTCAATTCCACCTTTATGTCAGCACCGACAACGGTCGATTTGATGCAGATAAACTCGTTGATTTGGTCCCGTTTGACCTCCGCAAAGCCGGGTTCTGGTTTTGTGGACCCGCTCCGATGCGCGCTGCTATGCTTGCCGGTTTGACCCGCAAAAAACATGCGCCGCATTCGGTCCATTATGAACAATTTGAATTCCGGTGAGGTCTGTCCGATGAAATATGCCAGCACGTTGATCGCTTTTTCGCTTTTTGCAATTTCGACACTGCCTGCCAGCGCGCAACATCCCGTGTTTGGGGTATCGGATTTTGCGTCCTACAGCCCCAATGTTGAGAATGGTGAACATCTGTTCAACGCCGGAGGCTGTGCCGCCTGTCACAGTGTTGATGGCGACGATACGATACTGGCCGGCGGTCGGGTCCTATCCACTAAACTCGGCGAGCTTTATGCCCCGAACATCACCGAACACGCAGAGGCGGGGGTCGGGGGGTGGTCGAACCCTGAGTACCTGAACGCGGTGCTGAACGGGGTTTCGCCAGATGGGCGCAGCTATTTTGGTGCGGTGTTTCCCTATGGCTCCTTTGCCCGCATGTCACCCGAAGATGTATTGGATATTCGCGGTTACATCGCCACACTTCCCAAAAGCGAGCAACCTTCAAAACCGCATAATCTAAGCTTTGTCAGCAAATCGATTTTACGCATCTGGGCCCCCGATCGTGGCGCATTGTCCGACCAGACCGACCCGCAAATGCAGCGCGGCCAATATTTGGCTGAAAGTGTTGGGCATTGTGCTGAATGCCATACGCCTCGCGACACCGGGTTTGGCTTTTCTTATGATCTAAGCACCGATGCGCCATATGCGGGCGAGGTGGGGATATTTGGCGATTATGCGCCCGATCTGACACCAGCGCGTCTTGGACGTCTTGGGGCGCAAGCCTTTGTCGTCGGGGCATTGGTGGAAGGCAAAAAACTAAACGGAAGCCCGATGACCAGCGCCTCTATGCGCCGTATTGCGCGTGCGACTGCGAAGTTGCCGCTTGAAGATCGTGCGGCATTATTTGCGTATCTGAGCAATTCCGCTGTGGATGTGGCGACATTGACGGATGCGAAACCAACGCAAACGACAACTGCAAGTCCTGCCAATAATGCCGCTCAGCCAAATGTCATGGCAAAAGAGATTGTCGACACAACAGGGGCCACTGCATTGATGGCGAGGGCAAATGCCTATTGTGAAGCACAAGATGCGCCTGCGATTTCCGAGACAACAGACCCCGCTGGAGGTGCGAATAGTGCGCTAGAAGCCAAGGCCGATAAACTGATCGAAACCTACTGCCGGGCCTGTCATGCGCCGGGTAAAACCTATGGTGCGGTGTTCCCGACCGGTGATATTTCAGACATGCCGTTTGATGCCAAGATCATGGTGCCAGGTGATCCAGAAGGGTCATTGCTGTATGAATCTATTGCGTCGAACCGGATGCCAATTGGCCAGAAAATGAATGCGGATGAGCTTGGCGTTTTGCATGCATGGATCAGTGCAACTGTCGCACCAGATACGCCCCTTGCGTCTGAACCTGCTGTGACCGAGGCCATTGCCCAAGGTGCTGCCCCGGTGGATCTGCCCAAATTTGCGCTGATCACGCGTCAGGAAATGGTGCTGGCCATGGCCAATGACATCAACGCAGTGGCCCAGCAGGATCGCCGCTTTATGCGTTACTTCAGTTTTGGCCAAACGCCTTTGTCCGAGGTGGATTGTAGCCAAACAGATGCGCGTCGAAATCCGATGCACTACTTGCATTCGGCCCTGAACAAACTGGTCAACTCTTTGTCGCTGGCGCCAAAAACCGCGCAAGTCAGCCCGGTGAAGGGCACCGATGGCGGGTTGGTGCGCGTTGATATGCGTGATTATGGCTGGACCGATGAACAGTGGAAAACCTTAACGACCGGGGCCTACACGCCGGTTGCACAATCCACTGGGTTTGATCGTTTGGCATGGGACAAGCTGGCGCAGGTCTATCCTTATGCCGTTGACCCAAGCTCTGATCCGCTTTTGGCTGCTGTGGCCGATGCCACCGGCACGGCCATTCCGATGATGCGCGCCGATTGGATGACGCATTTTGCCACCAAAGCCCCTTATTATGACATGTTTCTGGGGCTTACCGCAGAAATCCGGGATCTCGAACGGCGGATTGGGTTGGATGTCGATCATGAGATTCAGATGCAAAATGTGGCGCGCTCGGCCATGTTGCCGGGGTCCTCTGGCGTATCTGATCACAACCGGATGTTAGAAAGATTTGATCTGCCGCGGAACGGCTACTACTGGAAGTCCTATGACTTTGCCGGCGACAGCGGCGCGCAATCCCTGGCGCTGCACCCCGATGGACCGGCGGAGTTGTCGCATACCGCGTCAGGCACACAGCCGTTTGAGCATGATGGCGGTGAGATGATTTTGTCGCTGCCCAATGGATTGCAGGCCTATTACCTATCCACCAATTTGGGCGTGCGTCTGACGGTTGGTCCTGCCTCGATCGTATCGTATCGCACAAAACCAATTGGCAAAGGTGTCGAGATTGAAAATGCCCGGTCATGTTTCGATTGCCATGCTGATGGGATCATTGCAAAGCAAGATGAAATGCGCGCCCGTCTGGACAATTCCGCCAGTTTCTCTCGGGATCAGTTGCAAGTGTTACAGAACCTTTATCCCGGCCAAGAGGTTATGGATCTGCACTATAAGACGGACAGCAAATCATTTTTGCAGGCCCTGTCCACCCTGAATGCCACGGAACAGACCGCGGATGGTCGTCTGACCAGCCTTGCCGCGCCGATGTCAGCGGGAGGAGGCGAGATCCTGACCTATCTGGCTGATATGCATTTCAACAGTCTGACTTTGGATCAGGTTGCGCGTGAATTCCACATGGATGTCGAGCAATTTCAAAACAGGCTTCGTACCCTTGGTGATCCGGTATTAACCACCGTGACCAATGATTGGATGGCGCGGCTAACCGCCGGCGGCAAACTGCACCGCAGCGAGTTAGAGGCGCATTACGGGGACGTGATGGGGCGCATTTCTGATCTGCGTAGCTATCGACAACAGGGGGGATATGTCACGGCGCAACACACAACGGACAGTGATCAGTATCAAGAGGATGTGGTCGCTGCGATTGCCGATCTTTCGCAACAAGCCCAGGGGCAATATATCCCCGCAATCACCAAGCCACTGGCAGATCCGGTGTCGGTTACCCCGGCTGCGGATCGCTTGCAGCTTGCATTGACGGTGCCAAATCTGCACCCGCGGGTAAATGATCTGCTAGAGTTTGAAATCAGCGCCAACCGACGCTGCGAATTGCAAATCTTCTATATTGAAGAGAGCAAAAATGTAGAAGAATTACCTGCCAGTTTGCTGGGCCCCAATTATCTTGACGCGGGTGAGTATCGCCGAATTCCATATGCAGGATCTGGTTTGCAAATCCGGTTTGATACGGCTGGAACCGGCGAAACCATGTTGGCATTCTGTCGCGAAGGCGGGTTGGGGCAGCAGCGTATGACGGCAAGTCAAGTCCTTGATTTTGCGAAGCGTTTGTCGGTTCCTCTTACCCGTGGGATCACCATCGAAGCCGCAGATCGCGTGACCAAAGATGCGGGACAAAGCGCCAGCAATCACGTCACATTTGATGTGAAACACTAGGGAGAGGCTTATGAACCCAGCTTGGATCATAAAGGACGATCGCCCTTCGGTCCGCTTAATGCGTGGATTTAACTGCGCGCTGTTGTTTGGTGCATTGGTTGCAAATCTTACACATCCCGCCCTCGCACAGGATTGCGCTGCGGATTTGGGCAAATTGCAAGGCACCTACAGTTCGGGGGATGTGGGTGTGATTGCAGCCGCCGCAACAGCGTTTCGTGACGCGGGGACCTGCAACTCCGAAACAGAGCGGCAAGCGCTGTCACAGGCGTCCGCTCGATTTGCCCAGATGGCCCAGGGGGCAGTCGCCGCCGGAAATCTGGATGACGCTGACCAAATCTTGGCGAATGCGCGTGCGATCCATTGGGCGGTGTTGGCCGTACGGGCGGATATTGCCGCAAAACGCGGTGATCGAATAGAGGCCGCCACGCTTTACAACTCGGCGCTGGATACGATCATTGACCCCAATTTGACCCCGCAAAATGACGCGTTGATCCCGATTGCTGAGCGTATCACACAGCTGGCGCAAGAAAACGTCATGCTGGCGGGGACGCTGTCATCAACGGTGACACGTGGTGGCGATGCCTCGGGGGTTTTGAAGGCAGCGATGCGTGGGATTTCCATTGAACCGGCCAACACGGCTTCTGCGCAAGGCGCCCCCCAAACGCAGCAATCTTCCAACAGCTCCGACGATACGCCGCCCGCCAAGGAGAGTGTGGCATATGGCGCGGCCAAAGCGATGACTGCAGTTTACTTGCCTATTCGGTTCGCGACCGGCTCTGCTGTACTCGATGCCAATGGGGTTTATGAAGCCGAAAATATCGCCAATTTCCTTCGCCAAAATGAAATCAAAAAGATTACGCTGACGGGCCATACCGACGACGTGGGATCAGATCAATTTAACTTGAATCTGTCCGTGCAACGGGCGCGATCTGTTCAAACATTTTTGTGGGGTAAGGGCGTATCGACCGAAATTCACATTGATGGAAAAGGCGAAAGTCACCCGCCAAATTTGGTGGACCCGACAATTTATTCATTGGAGGAACGCCGTGCAATCGCCAGACGTGTGGAATTGGTTATCCAGTCTTAAGCCCGCGCAAAAGTGGCGGCCCTTTGTCTTTGGGGGGCGCGGTTACTTTGGTTGGGTGATTGCTGTATGCGGCGTGCTGTTCTCTTGTTTTTCAACGGTCCAGCTGGCCCATGCAAAGGACTGGGGGCTTGTTGTGGGGGTTAATGATTATAAACATTTCCCACCGTTCACCATTCCGGCCCCAAAGCATTTTGACCTGCAAGGGGCCGTGAATGATGCCAAGATGATTGCAGAGGCGATGCAAAAAGCCGGTGTCGACCTGCCTGCGTCCCGGTTTTTGCTTGATCAAAACGCAACGCTTTCGAATTTCCTGACGGCCTGGGAGGAGATGAAAAAGCAGGCGTCGCCTGGTGACACATTGATTGTGACGTTCGCGGGCCATGGAGCACGCGAAAAAGAGGTTGCCGCCCCCTTTGATGAGCCCGTCGATCACAAAGATGAAACGATTATGTTTCATGAATTTGACCCGGAAAACCCACGGATCGGGCGGCTAAATGACGACCAGCTTTCTGATATGTTGGCCAATGCGTCGCAGTATAAAATCATTTGGGTCATGGACAGTTGCCATTCTGCTGGGTTGAACAGAAGCACGATGTTGTCAGAACGGCCAGTGATCACTCGAAACGGGGGCACATGGGATATTCCGATCACACCCTTGGTCGATGAAATCAAAACGGAACACGGGGATGAAGGCAATCGTCAGGCCCATGTGACATATGTTCTTGCGACGTCAAGCGAGGACAAGCAGGTGACCGAAGTGGTGGTTAACGGCCAAAGTCATGGCGCACTTTCTGTCTATTTTTCCAAGGCGTTACAAGGGGCAGGCGACAGCAATCAGGACGGAATTGTTACGCGGGGGGAATTGTCATCCTATCTGCAAGATCGTGTGTTCAGCGAGACCAATCAACAACAACAACCGCGGTTGTTGCCCCGTGGTGATGGTGACCCCGTATGGTTTCACAAGGGTAAGCTGACCACCGCAGCCGAGGTTATTGATGCCGGGAAAGTCAGGGTGGTTTTTGAAACCCCGGCGCCGCCACAGCTGGGCCTGGATCTTGCCAATGCAAACTATGAACAGGTCGCTCACAGCCCCGATCTGATATTCAAACAGACCAATCCCCAAGAACAGTTGGGGCCTTGGCAGGTGTTCAATCAGTCGGGGGATGAAATTCGGCGTTTGGCCAATATTTCGACCGCTGATTTTGCCGAAGACGTCAACGCGCAGATCGTAAGGATTGAGCTGTTGCGCGCGCTGCGCCAAGCCAAAAAAGATGATTTGCCGCCGATAGAAATATCAGCGGGCCATGAAAACAAAACCCAACCGGTTGGTGCTTTCGTGTCATTCTCGTTTAAAGCACCCAGTGACGATCTGCCATTTTTAACTTTGTTTAACGTCGCCTCAAACGGTATTGTTCAAAACCTTTACCCGGCGCAACAAAGTGATGACGGCCGCGTGGTCGGAAATGGGTTTTCGGTGAAATTCAAAGTAACACCACCAACGGGGGCTGATCAGTTGGTTGCGGTGTTTTGTCGTCGCCCCCCCCTAGATTTACGTGCCGTTTTAGCCGAGCATGACGGATCAGCTCTTCCAGAACCCAGTGCCGTGACCGATATTTTGGCCCGCACTGCTTGTCAGGTGAATATCACCGGCTTGTTCACCAGCGCGTCATAGGAGCCCGCCATGAATGCCTATACACGCCCGAAAAGGGCACCCGAACAGCGGCCAGGCCGACACTTGCCTTTGCATTTGGCGCTGTTGGTGGTGTTTGTTTTGGCGATCAGCGCACCGTTTAGGATACACGCAGCGGATGGCGGTGAGAACCGAGTGGCCTTGGTGATCGGAAACTCTAGCTATGAACACTCGGCCTCTCTCGCCAATCCAAATCGTGATGCAGAAGCCATTGCCAATAAGTTGCAGGCACTTGGGTTTGATGTGCATTTGCACAGCAATCTAGATGGGCAGGGGTTTCGTGTGGCCTTGGGGGCCTTTACCGAACAGACGCAGAATGCCGACATTGCATTGGTGTTTTATGCGGGTCATGGTATTGAAATGGAAGGTAAAAACTATTTGATCCCGACGGATGCCGCGATGCGATCCGAGGCGACGGCGCAGTTTGAAACCATCTCGTTGGATCAAGTTCTATCGACGGTGCGCGGTGCCAAAAAGCTGGGTATGGTGTTGTTGGATGCGTGTCGGGACAACCCATTTGCCGCCTCAATGACCCGCAAAAATGGAACCCGCGCTGTGTCGCGCGGATTGGCCCCCGTCAGCACCGAAGGGGAAAGCGGTGTTTTGGTGAGCTTTGCCGCGCAAGAGGGGGCAACGGCCTCTGATGGGGATGGGCTGCACAGCCCTTATACCACCGCGTTGCTAAACGTGATTGATACCCCAGGTTTGGAAATTGGCCGGATGTTTCGCAAGTTACGTGCACAGGTCAAGCGCGCGACAAATGGCGAGCAGGTCCCGATTGAAAGCATGCAATTGCCAGATGCGGATATCTATTTGAAATTACGCGATGCTACGGCGCCGGTTTCGGGGCATGCTGGCGATGCGTCTGCGCAAAACGCAGCGCCACCCGTTGGGGAAAAAACCGCATTGGCTCCGCGTCCCCAGACGGCACCTCAGACTGCGCCTCAGCCGTTAGAAGACCCGCTTATTGTTTTTCTTAATGCGGTGAAAAGCGGCGATCGCGCGCAGCTTGAAGCTTTTGTTCAGCGGTATCCCAATCATACAAAGGCGAAAGATGCGCGTCGTTTGCTTGAGACGTTTGCAGATCGCGATTTTTGGACCAGTGTGAAAGAACGTGATACGTTGGAAGCCTATCGTGAATATGCTTTGGTGTTCTCGACGGGTGAGTTTATTCGGGCGGCCGAAGCAAAAATTGCGAAGCTGTCCGCCCCGCAAACGACCCCGAAACCAACGGTGAAACCAACGGTTAACAGCACGACATCGCAAGCCTCGCAGAACACAATACTGGTGCCTCAGTCCCGGCAATGTCCGGCGCTGGTTGGGGGGTATGGGGTTCAGCTTATCCGCTCTAATGACACGCTTTTTGTCCGCTCTGGGCCGGGAAAAAACAATCCTGTTGTTGGCGAGTTGCCCTTCAATGCGTCGGGCGTAATCACGCGCAACTGCGCCCCAAATCAATGGTGCATGGTCACCTATGGTTGCGTGCAAGGCTACAGCTATGGAAAATACCTTGCCCAAACCCAAAACACGGCCGCAAAATCGGACTTTCGCGGTGCGTATCGGGTGAGCCATCACCCCTTAAACGAAAAGCTGAATGTGCGGGCCGGGCCGGGAACGCAATATAGGGTGGTCGCTGAATTGCCACCAACGGCGACCGGGGTCCAGGTCGAGGATTGCCAGATCGAGCAAAATTATTCCTATCGTTGGTGCCACCTGAGCTGGCGTGATTTGTCAGGCTGGGCATATGGGAAATATCTTTCTGATGCGCGCGGTGCGCGACCCAGAAAGTAGTTGAGGGGCTGATGAAAGCGTTTCCGGTTTTGATAGGTGCATCTGTTATCGCTTTTTGCGTTTGAGCGGAGCGTAAGGCCGCGAACAAGCGATACAATGTGAATTGGAACTGCCCTGAGGTCGAGAACCCGCACCGTATCCGAGGCCCGTTTTGCACCCGTCGCTCCGGCCGCTGCGTGGCACGCGAATTGGGACAATGCTGCACCAAACAAGGGCGTGTCATTTTGGCGCCAAGGCCCGCGCCTCTCTCCGGCAGCAAGTATGAAACCGTTTTTCCATTCAGATCACTCACTCCATATGAAGCAGTCTGAAGTGAAACATTACGTTCCACACATCCCGCGCCGCTGTCCGGGGAATTATGAATGCAGCACAGGCCCAAAACATCACGCCTTTAACCTGCGACAGGGAAAAGGCGTGATGCTGCGAAACCAATCAATGCTGTGGGTGTTCCGTCATATACCAGTGAAGCAAGTTTAGGGCGGAACGCTTTAGGTCGTGAGCAGGTTCAAAACTTGTTCACGTTCTGACAGAACCAGCAGCAATGCAAGGTCGCCCGGTTCGAGTTGGTCCAGTATCAGGGATGCCGCCTGCGATGGTGATGCCGCGCGTTGCAACTGAGCGGGATCGAACCCGTGTGCTGTGACGGAGTGTTCGATCAACGCAGGGATTTCGCCAAGGCTGCGACCGCGCAAATAGTCGGCCAGTTCTGCCGCCACGATCACATCGGGCTGGAAGGTCAGCGCGGCGATCGTGACATCCCTGATGTCCTGATCGGACCGGTCGCCCGCGTGGCTCAGCATGATAAACCGGCGTTTGGCAGGCAAGCTGGACAACGCATCGCAGACGGCTGAAATCGAATGGGGATTATGGGCAAAATCCACGAAGACCTGCGCGCCGTTATAGGCATATTCGTTGCAGCGGCCAGGGTTGTCATAGGCATCGGGTTTAAACCCGCTCAGCCCTTTTCGAATGGCATCAAGCGACAGGCCCATCGCGCGGGCAAGGCAAATGGCCCCCAACGCGTTGAGGATATTGTACCGCGCCGCGCCGCCCATTGTCAGTGGCACATCCGCAACTGGCAGGATCTGTTGCGCATCGGTGCCGTCAAAGAAGACGATGCTGGCGTCTTGCAGATAGGCACAGGGGGTCGCGGATATCCGGGCCTGTTTGATCCGGTCATTTTGGGGATCAAGTGAAAACCACCAAATCATAGCCTCGGTGTGATCCGCTTCGTCTCAGACAAAGGCGTCATCTGCGTTAAGCGCAAGTATGCCGCCATCAGCCAACGTCCGATGCACCGCGAACTTTGCCTGCGCCAGTTCTGGCACAGTGTTTACGCCATATTGGCCTAGGTGGTCATTGGCCACATTGGTGACCAGCGCGGCAGTTGCCGACCGCGTTGGCAGCCCGCGCCGCAGGATGCCTCCGCGCGCGACCTCTAGGCAGGCAACCTGCAACCGTGTGTCACGCAACAGCATTCGCGCGCCGCCGGGGCCAGAATAATCACCACGATCAAGGATATCGTCGCCGACACGGACGAATTCGGTTGAGGTCAGGCCCGCAACCTGGCCGGATGCCCGCGCAATGGCATCAAGCAACCGCGTCGTGGTTGTTTTGCCGTTGGTCCCGGTGATGAAAGCCACGGGAATATCGTGCAGCGCATCCCAATTCACATCACTTGGGGCGGGCAGGGCGTCAACCCGCCATGTCTGGCTGCCGACACCATGCCCGATCGAAACCTCGTCATCGTCGCAGAGGATATCAACACCGTGCTCGGCGGCCGCATTGATCAGCGTGATAAGGGCAGGGTTTTCCTCTTTGCGCATCACCGCTTTGAGGTTGGCAATCATGGTGTCAAAGTCATCTGGGGCAACGCCGCACAAATCAGCAGCACAGAAGTGCCACGCTGTTTGGGTCGCGAAAACCGCCGAGTAAAGCTGATCCATCGGGGCCGAGATTGCGAGGTTCACCCCACCGGTAAAGACGCGGCTGGTAAAGGCTTGATCCTGCCATCCAAGCGCCTCAAGCACCCGTCGGGCGTGCTGGTCCCACAGCGCAGTGACACGCGCCGCAGGAAGACTGTCAAAGAAAACATCCATCACAGCACCGGGATAATTCCACATTATCCCAGGCCCGGTCAGGCGGCGTGCGTCATCAACGCGAAAGCTGTCACAGCGCGCGCTTTGAATTTCCAACGCCGTCTCTAGGTCTTCGATCCTATCCATTTTCAGCCCCTTAGTCAGCGTCTTCGCTGACATCTCGGGCCAAGCGCACACCGCGTTCGTCCCGGATCAAGGCGTGATCACTTTCAAATGGGTCGTCGATATTTTCGGTTGTCGCAGCAGCTGTGGTGACAGCCGAAAATGCTTCGGGGGTTTCACCAGAGTTGAAATAGATGATTTGTTTCCAGCACCGCGCTGTTTCATCGCCGAAGATCACCAACAGATCACCCAGACCGCCCATCGCCAATCCGGCGTCTACGGCTTCGACCTCGTCGGGGATGACGCTGATAGCATCTTCCAAAACGCCACCGGCCATCAGGCCTGCCTTTAGCATCATTGGGATTTCGTCATGACCGCGCCCGCGTCGGTGATCATCTGCTTTACAGATGAAGTGATCGAAGTGGCCTGCAAGGGCGGCGGCTGCATCCGCGACATCCTGATCGCGGCGATCCCCCGGCATAGAGATAACGCACAAGCGCTTTCCTTTCACTTCAAGGCGGTCAGCCATGGCGCTCATTGCAGACAGGGCTGCGGGGTTGTGCGCATAGTCAAGAATGACCTTAAAGGGATGCTCGTCGAACACATTCATCCGGCCCGGCGCTTGGAAATAACTGGTATCAAAGGTGCGCAATCCGTGGCGAATATTGTCGAGATCAACACCGAAACTATAGGCCATCGCGGTGGCAAACATTGCGTTTTGCACGTTGAAGATGGCCTTCCCTTCAAGCGTCGCGGGGATCAGATGTGACCAAAGCACAGGGATATGCAGCCCGTTGTCGTAGATGGTGAGCATATCGCCGTTCATGCCGCTTTCCAGCACAACCGCCTTGCCGCCCGATTTGATATGCTCCTTAACCAGGCTGTTGCCGGGGTTGGTCGTGACATAGAAAATCGACTTGGCCGTGGCATAATCCGCCATCTTGAGACAGTTGATATCGTCTGCGTTCAAGACCGCTGTATCCGTGGCGCTTTCGACAACGACGCGTTTCACGACGGCTAGATCCTCAACCGTATTGACCCCGCCCAGCCCCAAGTGATCGGCGGAAACATTCAGGCAGGCCGCCACATCAGAGCGTTGATAGCCAAGTCCAGCACGCACCAAACCGCCACGGGCAGTTTCCATCACCGCGAAATCCACCATCGGATCACGCAAGACAATCTGCGCCGATTTCGGGCCGGTCATGTCGCCCTTAACGCTGAGCTTGCCGTCTACATAGACACCATCCGTCGAGGTGAGGCCGACAATTTTGCCGCTGGCCTTCATGATATGGGCCAACATGCGCGAGGCGGTTGTTTTACCGTTGGTGCCGGTGATGGCGGCAATCGGAATGCGAGCTTGCGTGCCGATTGGGAACAGCATGTTGATAACATCGCCCGACACATCGCGGGGCTGGCCCTCGGATGGGGCGACATGCATTCGGAACCCTGGGGCCGCATTCACCTCGACGATTGCGCCGCCGATATCCTTGTAAGAATGGGTGATGTCGTCGATCAGAAAATCAACGCCCCCCACATCCAGCCCCACCGCCATAATGGCACGTTCGGCCATGTCCCGGTTGTCGGGATGGACCACATCGGTCAGGTCAATTGCGGTGCCGCCGGTTGAAAGGTTGGCGGTGGACCGTAGATAGAAAATCTCGCCCTCAGGCAGGACAGTTTCCTCGGTGTGGCCAGCGGCCGCCATCAGGCGACGGGCCTGGCTGTCGATCTCCAGCATGGTCAGCACTTTGGCATGCCCGATACCGCGACGGGGGTCTTCGTTTACAATATCAACCAATTGCGCGATCGAATTTTTACCATCGCCGATAACATGGCCCGGCACCCGTTTGGCCACGGCGACGAGTTTATTGTTGACCACAAGCATGCGGTGATCAAACCCGGTGATAAAGCTTTCGACCAGAATGGCGCGGCTTTTAGAGTGTTCTTTTGCTTCGTCAAAACCGGCCACAACTTCTTCGTCGGTGTTCAGATTGATCGAAACGCCGCGCCCGTGATTGGCATCAAGCGGTTTGACAACAACCGGGTGACCAATGCGTTCGGCGGCGCGCACGGCCTCTTTTGCGCTATAGACGATCCGTTGCTGCGGCACGGGCAGGCCAAGGTCGTTCAACAGGTTATGGGTATCTTCTTTATCGCAGGAAATCTCGACCGCGATGTGTTTGGTTTCAGAGGTAATTGTTGCCTGAATACGGCGCTGGTACTTGCCGTGGCCAAATTGGACCAACGACCCTTCGTTCAGCCTGATCCACGGGATATCGCGTTCTTCAGCCGCCTTAACAAGCGACCCTGTTGAGGGGCCAAATTCTTTGCGAAGGGCGCGCAGGACGAATGTGCGCAGTTCATCCTCCCAGTCAAACTCCGCATCGAATTCATAATCCGTTTGGTCTTTGACGTTCTGTGGAAGCAAGTGCATCAGAAGCCGAAGCGCCAATTGTCCTGCGGCCAGACCGACATCGCGCTGTCTGTAGGCATACACCATGTTGTATTGGCCCGGCTCGCCAGTGCCGCGCGTGCGGCCAAAGGTAACATCAGTCCCCGCAGCATTTTGCACCTCGATGGCGCAATGTTCCAGAACATGCCCCAACCACGTGCCTTCATCCTCGCGCAAACGGCGGATGAACCCACCAGGCTCGCGATAAGAACAGCCGTGTTCGGCCAAGCCCGGCAAAGCTTTGATCAGCGCGTCAATAAATTCGGGTCCGATTTTGGCCGAGGGCCAGTCTTCCAATACCCCTAAATCAATGACGTGCCTGATAACCGGAAAACTTGCCCAGACGTTTGGGCCGACGAAAACATTGGTTGATAGAATTTTCATTAAGTTCCCCGTTTATGCTGTTTATTCAGGCGGTGTATCCCCGCCCGTGTTTGGAAGTGCGCAGAACGCCAGATGTTCATCTGGTGCGAACGCGATGCGCGCCGTCAGATCATAACGGCAGCCTTCGCCCAGAACGTCAAGCCTTAGTCCAAGAAGGCTCAGCGCTTCTCCCGCGCGGGCATCCCACATGGAAGAATGTGTAAGATGGCTGGCATCGACAACGGTGACTGTCCCGCTGCCCACAACTTCCAAAATATTGTCCGGGCCAATGAAGGCGGCGGTGTCTTCATCAATGCCCAGCCCGATCAGAAACGGGTTGAAAGATGACGCGGTCAGCAGCCGGCCCAAGCGATTGCGCTGGGTGAAGTGCTGATCAATAATCACCGCGTTTGTCAGCCCCATACCGGGGGCCAATGTGATATTTCCCTCGGCGGGGGCTGTGTTGTTGTTGCCGCCCGCGACCATGTGTTCGGACATAATGGATGCGCCGGCAGAGGTGCCTGCAACCGGCACGCCCGCGGCGTTTTGGCGTCGGATTTTCTGTGCCACCAAAGTGCCGCCCAAAATCGCGGACAGGCGAAGCTGGTTGCCACCGGTCATGAAAATTCCCGTCGCGCGATCAAGCATTTCGGAATACTCTGGATTGTCACAATCCGCCCGGTTTGAGATGGGCAGGAACTCGACTTTTCCGGCCCCTAATTCAGAGAAGATCCGGTTATAATCAGGGCCGGTTTCTTCCAGCATGGACGCCGTGGGGATCACAATGATATCGGCATCCGCACCGCCCGAAAGCTCTACGAATTTGCGGTGGATCTGCATTTCCTTTACGCGATCTTCTCCGCCACCAATTGGGATGATAAATCCACGAGGAGCATTTTCGTCAACGGGTGCAGGGCACATTTCACTTAACCTTTTGTTGGTCGAGGGGCGGGTTAGAAAACCCGGCCTTCCTCATTTATTCATAAGTTCCGCGTCGGATGATATCGCCGTTGCGGATATGCCATTTTCCACGGGCCATGACATGTTGTATTGACTGATCCTCGCCCAGAACCAAGAGATCCGCATCCATTCCCGCAGCCAGCCGCCCTTTGCGGCGCAACTTTAAAAGATCGGCAACATTGGATGTCAGCGGGGCCAGTGCTTCTGACAGGGGCAGACCTGCGCGGATTAAGTCGGCGAGCGTTTCTGGCAAAATGTCACATAATCCAACGCCAAACCGGGTCAGATTTCCGTCGTGATCAAATGCAGGCAGACAGCCACCGCCGTCAGAACTGATGGTGAAACGTTCGGTGCGGCCGCCTGCTTCGCGGAATTGCAGATAGGCGTCTGATGCTGAAATCCCCGGATCTACATGGCCGCAGGGAAAGGCGGTTGCATCCACAAAGCAACCGTGTCGAGCCAGTGCGACGGCCTCTTCAAACAGTGGTGTGTTGCGGTTGATATGCGTCGGGTTGAACACCCGCGCCGGGATTTCCGATGTGGCGATTGCCTCTTCCAACATCGCCAGACCCCGCGCACCATCGCCCATGTGGCAATGTACAATCCCAGCCTTACCGGTCATCAGGCCCGCAACATGCGCCTCGCTTGCGATCCGAAGAAATTCGTCCAATGTCGGCTGGCTGGAACGGTGATCACTGATCGCCAACTCGCCAACGCCGATCACCGGGTCGAGAAACACAATGTCACCGCGCGCCGAGCCGGTCAGGGTGGTCAGCGGCACATGATACCCGCCGGTGTGACACCAGGCCGACAGCCCTTCTTCACGCAATCCATAGGCCTGCTGCACCAATGTCTGAGTATTCCGGGTGATATCATCGGTGCCCAACACGCCAACAACCGATGTCACCCCGGCTTTGGTAAATGCCGACAGCCCCATCGGTGGCACGCGGCTTGCGGGTCCGGTTTCACCGCCACCGCCGGTAATATGAGCATGGCCGTCGATCAGGCCCGGCACCAAGGGCGCCCCTTCGACATCAATCACCTCTGTCAGCAAAGACGAGGGGAGTGTGGGCAGTTCGGCACCCAGATAAACGATCTGTTCGCCCGCGATCAGGGCGTGCCCAATTCCGATAGCTTCAGGGGTGTGAATGTCGCCATTCTTGATCAGGGTCAGCACGGTTCAATTCCACCGAAAAGCATCAACACTCCTCACACGAATCTTGGTTTTAAGTTTCAGTAACCTTACCGATTCATTTGAAGGGCGAACAAGGTCATATTCAGTCACCACTGCTTTTTCTACTGTAACCGGAACAGGCCCAACACCGGTTCGGTCGGGGAGTGTAATGTCCCTCGATCCAGTCATGGGACCATTATGGGACGACTATGGGACGACGATCAGGCGGAACCTGGCAATCGTGCCGCATAGATCAACGGTGGTTCCCGGCCCAAGGTTCCCAAGGCGCATGTGTGACGTCGAATGCCGCTTTGCTTGTGTGCATGTTGCGTGCACTGAACGGCCGCCCGGTCATAAGACGATAATCGCGCGCGTCTTTGTCAATAACTCTATCTGCCCGATGGGGCAGGTTTCACCCCAATCAACGGGGAATATGCCATCCAGTCCTGCGCTGTATTTGTCAGATGCCTTGGCCCATCCAAAAAGATCGTCTGGGCTTCGACAGCCTCGCGCACGCCCACATCTCCCAACCAAAGCGCTACTAGATTTGCGAGCGTAGCTGTGAGGTACACGTCAACATCATGACCAGGGTCTGTAGGGCACAGATCAACGGAGTCACCATTCGCAATTACCCACCACGTATTAAGATCGGTACGGTCGGAAATTTGCACAAGGATCACCGTTTCCCCGTCCGGCAAGCCTTGTGTATTCAGTGTGCGATGGAAATCCCACATGAACCCACCAACATCGCAATCCTGCGCCGCGATACTGCGTTTGCGCCACCGCATTCCCCAGATGGCCATGTTTTCAACAATTGGTCCAAGCTCTCGCCCCGAACGCGTCAGCTTGTAGTCCGCAGTTTGGCTGGTCGGCGCGGATTTGCGGATGATGATCTCTGCCGCTTCCAACGTTTTGAGCCTTTTGCTCAGGATCGAAGGAGACATGCGCGGGATCGCTTTTTGAAACCCGCCAAAGCGCGTCGTGCCCAGAAACATTTCGCGCAGTAGTAGCAGGGTCCATTTGTCCCCCAAGATGTCGGCAGAGGCCATCGCCGGACACAAACTGCCTGAGGTGTTTTTTGTGTTACTGTCCATCAGTCAAGCCTACAGCGACCATGGGCCGCGTGACTACTACGGATTCAGTAGTGGTTTAGTACGGATTGCGAAGTATCCCCCGATGCACGACGCACGCACCATATGACCAAGTCCGGTTTTTCGGGTGATATCCTATTGAAAGGGGTTTGGCATGGGCCGCTCAATTACATTTATCTACGGCATCGCCGTCTACGTCACTTTTCTGGTGACGTTCCTCTATTCCATCGGGTTTGTCGGCAATGTGCTGGTGCCAAAGTCCATTGATTCCGGTGCGCAGGGGCCCGTCGGGGTTTCGCTTATGATCAATCTGGTGTTGCTGTCGGTCTTTGCGCTTCAGCACAGCATTATGGCGCGCCCCGCGTTTAAGCGCGTCTGGATCAAGGTCATTCCCAAATCCGCCGAGCGCAGCACCTATATTCTGATGACATGCGTTGCTCTGGTCTTGATTTTTGTGTTCTGGCAACCGCTTCCGGCGGTCGTATGGGACGTCAGAAACACGGTCCTCGACACAGCATTGACCGTTCTGTTTTGGATCGGTTGGCTGGTCGTTTTGGCCTCAACCTTCATGATTGATCACTTTGATCTGTTTGGCCTGAAACAGATTTACGCAAACCTGAAACTGCGCGAGGCGACACGTCCGGGGTTTATCAAAACCGGGCTCTACCGGCTGGTACGCCATCCGATTATGACCGGGTTTCTGGTTGCCTTTTGGGCCGCGCCGACCATGACGCAGGGGCATTTATTGTTCACATTGGTGACCACTGGGTACATCGTTGTCGCTGTTCTGCATCTCGAAGAAAAGGATTTGATTGCCGAGATTGGCGATGAATACCGCACATATCAGCGCGAGGTTCCTGCGTTTATTCCGGGCATTGGGCGGGGGCGGTAAGATGGTTTTGGACCCCAGTCACCTGCGCCACATTCAGTCTGTCACAAATGCAAAATCGGGCTGTATTCTCGATCGGCAACTGCCCTTGCGACAATGCTATCATAACGCGCCGGACGCAGCATGGGTGCAGGATCACGCAAGAACTGTTGACGCCCAGGTTCCGGCAAACCATCCGCTTCACGGACATGTTCTCTGTGGCGAAGGCATCCTGGTGGATATCCCAGTGTCGGTCCATAAAGCCGTCGGTGGCGAAAGTGATTTTCCATGTCCGGGCGAACTATTGGCCGCGGCTTTGGCCAGCTGCCTTGACACCGCCATTCGTATGATTGCCAACCTCAAAGGGATTGAATTGAGCCATCTTGAAGTGCGCGTCAGCTTGGGGGCTGACGTCCGCGGTGCGTTGGTGACAGGCGATGATGTCCCCGTCGGATTTCAAACCGCGCAGATGAAGGTCGATCTGAAAACAGAGAGTGGCGTGCCGAGGCCGCATCTGATGGCGTTGGTTGGTGCAGCAGAACGAAGCTGTGTCATCCTGCAAACCCTGCGCGCCCCGCCCAATGTCGAAATTGAATGCAGCTAAAGTGGGTTTGTTCATCCAAGGTCGCCAGAAGGGCAGGTTATGGCTGTCAATTCATTGCAAAGCGTGGCCGGTTCGAAGAAGAGCTGCTGGGTTCAGATCTGTTGCGATGACCTCTCAGTCGCAGGCGGCGGTGACGATCACTTCGACCAGCAGACTTGGACGGGCAAGTTTGGCCTCGCCACACGCGCGGGCAGGGGCGTGGCCTGAGGGGACCCAAGTGTCCCAGACCGCATTCATTTCCGCAAAATTAACCATATCCGACACCCAGATGATGGTCTGCAAAATGCGCTCACGCGATGATCCGGCCTGTTCCAGCAACGCGTCCACTCGGGACAGGCAGTCCTTGGTCTGTTCGGTCACATTGTCACCGGCCCCGACCTGCCCGCACAGGTAAGCAACGCCGTTATGTTTAACAATTTTGCTCATACGTGGGCCAGTTTCGATACGTTCGATCATTGAACTCTCCTATTTTGCCGTATCCGGCGTGCTGTGTTCCATGGACGCAAGTTCGCCCAGTGTGACGGGTTTTAACGGCGGACGGATGCGATAGTATCCTGTCTGATCCGGGGTCTGGCCATGTGCTTGTGACAGCAAGGTGGTGACGCTCAGCCCGCAATATCGGCCCTGACACGGCCCCATTCCGGCACGGCCAAAGGCTTTGGTCTGGTTTGGCCCGATACATCCCAGTTTTGCATAGCCGCGAATATCACCGGCGGTGACCTCTTCGCAGCGGCAGATCACGGTATTATCGTCAGGGTGCAGCGCCTGCGCAAACGGCGGGTAAGCGGCATCAAGGAAGGGTCGGGCGGATGTTTCAACGGCCAGTTGGCGGCGCTGGTGGCGCGCGATCTGGTCGCGGTCTGACAGAGGCAGATGGCCCGCCTGACAGGCAATCTGAAGCGCCGCCAGCCTGCCCGCAAACTCTGCCGCTTTCGCCCCTCCGATCCCTGCGCCATCACCCGCGATGAAGACCCCGTCGGCATCGCTCTGGCCCCACTCATCTGTGTGAGGGACAAAGCACTGTTGCGTGTTGTGCCAGGAATGCCTCACGCCCATCGACCGGGCCGCCTGGGTGTTGGGGACGACACCGTGGTGCAACATGACAGTATCGCAAGTGAGGCGGTGGGGGCGACCTTTGCTCGTGAAACTCACCGCTTCGGCTTTGTCGGTGCCCGTGATTGCGATGTCGGTGGCGCCCATGTAACGCGGCACGCGGGCGCGGGTAAGCTCCGCCAGCATGCGCATCCCTTTGGCCAGATAGCGCCAGCCACGCAAGGCCCCGCTGATGTGGCGGGATGCATGGATCATCTGGCCATGCGTTTGTGTTTCGACCAATGCCGCCGGGGGGCTGCCCGCCCGGACCATTTGTGCGGCGATCAGGTAAAGAAGCGGACCAGAACCAACCAGAACAGCGTTGCGTGCGACAATCCCGGATTGTTTCAGAAGAATTTGTCCGGCCCCAGCCGTCATCACCCCCGGCAGTGTCCAGCCCGGTAACGGCATCGGGCGCTCCAACGCGCCGGTGGCCAGCAATATCCGGTCTGCGTTGATCTGTGCGCCGCGTCCATCACGGGTGTAGGAAATCCGAAACCCCGCCTCAATAGCCCAAACAACAGCGCCGGTCACATGGTCAATCGCATCATGCTGCAATCCTGCCGTCAGCCTGGTGCCATGGCGATAGTCTGTGCCCAAAATATTCCCGCGCAGGGGGGCAACCCTGTCGACATCGCGGTAAATCTGTCCGCCTGCGCGGGGCTGTTCGTCCATGAGGGCGACCCTCAGGCCGCGATCCGCGGCTTCGGCTGCGGCCGCCATACCCGCCGGTCCGGCACCGATGATGCCCAGATCATAACGTATCATTGTGACCCTCCCGGCCATATGCGCGGGCCAGTTGTAACCCTTCGCTCACGTCGATCATGCAGGCTTGCTTTGTGATGCCATCAATCTCGACCAAACATTCAAAACAGGCACCCATCATGCAAAATGGCGCACGGGGGGCGCCTGAAACCGGGCTAAAGCGGAACACTTCGACGCCCGCCGCCAAGAGCGAGGCAGCAAGGTTTGCGCCTTTGGGCAGGCTGAGCGTCGTACCGTCGAAGGTCACATCCACACGCGGAGCGTCCTCCAACTCAAGAAATGGCGAAGCGGGTTTCATTGAAAACCTCCAAATCCGGGGCTGCATCCGTGCCTTCCAGCCAGTCCGGCAGGAAACGCGCATGGGCGGCGGCAAGGGTGATGCCGCTGTGACAGGTGACAAGATATGCGCCGGGCATATCTGGGCTTTCCTGATAGATTGGAAGGCCGTCGGGCGAGAGGATGCGCAATGCGCTCCAACTGCGCACAAGCTGTGCACGGGCCAAGGCGGGATAGGCTGCGATGGCTTCGGCTGCGAGGCCGGACAGCCCCGGCTGTGTCACGCGGTCATCAAGGCCGACTTCTTCGTTGGTGGCGCCAATTTGAATGCCGCCCTCGTCAACCTGACGCGCAATCAAGGAGGGGCGGTTGATCATCTTGGGCAGCTTTTCTGTGATCAGAACCTGCCCGCGTTGTGGACGGATGGGCGCTTTGAACCCCATTGTTGGGCCCAACTGCATGGCGCCAAGGCCCGCAGACAGCACCACTTTGTTTGACGTGACGGTCGTGCCATCGGCGCAGGTGACCCTAAAGGCGTCCGGCTTGCTGACGTCGGTGACGGTTTTGCCGGATAAAACGCTTGCACCTAAGCGGCGGACGTCTGCGGCCAGTGCGGTCAGCAGTTTCAGCGGGTTCGCGTGACCATCCTGATGATGCAAAATCGCGCCGACCACCTTGGGGCCGATATGCGGTTCTTCCTTGTGCAGCGCGTTATGCCCCAGCACGTCATAGGGGTAATTGCCGTCAAGCTTGGCTTTGAGGGCCTCATATTTTTCAACAGTGGCCGCGAGGGTTTTTTCCGAGAAATGCAGGTCGTATCCGCCGCGTTGCTCTAGCGGTACGGCGTGCCCTGTGTTCTCTGCCAATTCGCGGGCGAAGTCAGCCCAGAGCGTGGCTGAAATTTGTGACCAGCTTGCATAGCGGGGTTGGGTCATGCCTTTGGATTGCACCCAAACAAGGCCAAAATTACCGCGGCTGGCGCGGAGTGATCCATCATCACCGTCCAGGACGGTCACCGTCAACCCATGCTGGAGCAGTCCCCAGGCGACTGAAAGTCCGACAATGCCCCCTCCGATGATTGTATAGTCGGTGTCCATGACCAATTTCCGATGGTGAAAGGTTTAGCTGTCAGGGCGACAATCGCCGCCCTGACAGGGATTGGTTTAATTTCCGGCAGCGGCAACTTTGTCGAGGATCGTCTGACCCCATTCGACGCCAACATCTTCCAGAACAGCGGGCCAAACATCGGCACGGACCTTGGCCGCCATAGCGGCCAGATTGTCGGCGGTCAGCTTGGCCACAGTTGCGCCAAGTTCGTCGGCAAGGCGTTGTTCGTTTTTGCCTTGATCGGCCTCGGCGACCTCCCAGCGGGTTGCCTCAAATGCGGCGGCCTGTTCTTTCAGCGCGGCCTGATTTTCGTCGGACAGCTCGGCGAGGCTTTCGTTCGAGATGATCATGTACCAGACTTCAAAGTGGGTGTTTGCTGGGATATAGGTTTTGGTCACATCGCGGAATGACGCATAATAGCCTTCGGCGCCCGAGCCGATCACACCATCAACAACGCCGGTTTGAACGGCGGTAAAGGCTTCGGAGAAGGGAATTGGGGCCGGAATATAGCCCAGTGCTTCGCCGGTCAGCTGGAAGCTTTTGATGCCCGGAACACGTACTTTGATGCCGTTGGGTTCAACCGACCCCGGATTGGGGTTCGCGACGTTCAGGGCAACACCGCCAAAATATACCGGATAGGCGGCAAGCATTGTGATGTCTTGTTCGGCGTATAGGCCGGTCATGACATCGCGCACGACGCCACCGGGGCCATAGACCGCGCGGGCCTGTTCCCAGGTGCCCGCAAGGTAGGGGAATGAGCTGATCTGCATGCGGCGGTCGGCGGCGGCCGCGGCGGGCTGGGTTGCCATATCGATGGCACCAACGCTGATGCGTTCTTGCACGGTCGTATAGTCACCAAGGGCCGAGGCCGGGAACAGGTTGACGTTCACATCGCCACTTGTGGCTTCGGAGAGGGCTGCGGAAAAGGCCCGCAGTTCCACGTCGATCGTCGCATCTTGTGGGCGCACGTGGCTCATTTTCAGGTTTTGCGCCTCAGCAATAGATCCAAGGGCCATCAATGCGGCAACAGCCGTGGTTAGAAGTCCGTGTTTCATTGGTCTTTCCTCCTTATTGGTATCGATGATTGGGGTGTTTAGGGGGCCACGTCATATCCAAAGAAGCGCGGCAAAAAGAGTGACAGGTCCGGCCAGAGCGAGGTTAGGAAAACCACCGGTACGTAACCGAACAAGATGAGTTTCATCGCTGGCGGGATGACTTTCGTCACCTTCACCTTGCCGATGCGTGCGCCGAGATACAGGATCGAGGCATATGGTGGGGTCACGCCGCCCATTGCCGTGTTGACGCCCATAATAGCGGCGAATTGCACCGGGCTGACGCCGATCGCGTTCATCAGTGGCAGCAAAAGTGGGGCGATAAGGATAATTGCGGTCACATCGTTGACGACCATTCCGACAAGGAACAGCATAATGTTGATCATGATCAGCAACAGCACCTTGTTTTCAGTGATTGAAAAGATGCCCTGCACCAGCTGTTGAGGGATGCTTTCATACACAAACATCTGGCTCAGGATCATCGAGAACAGGATCATCATCATGATCGCGCCGACGGCGGTGGCAGCTTCTTTGCCTGCTGCGAAGAAATTTTCCCACCGCAGGCCTTTGTAGATCAGAAAGCCAACCGGAACGGCGTAGATCACTGCGACAGCGGCTGCTTCTGTCGGGGTCATTACCCCGCCATAGATACCGCCAAGGATGATCACCGGCATCAGTAGGGCAGGGAAGGCATGAAAGCCACGCCGCGCCACTTCGCCCGACAGTTCAGAGAAGGACGGTTTGTCATCCAGTATCAGGTCGAATTTGCGCGACATGATGATATTGATCACCGAGAACGACGTCATAATCAGCAGCCCCGGTCCAAGAGTGGCCAGAAAGCAAGCCAGGATTGATGTGTCGGTTACCCAACCATAGACAATCATCGTGACGGATGGCGGGATCAGAAGTCCAAGGATCGAGGAATTGGCGATCAGGGCGGTGGCATATTCACGCGGATAGCCACGTTTTTCCATTTCGGGGATCAAAAGCGGGCCAATGGCTGCAATCCCGGTCAAACCAGAGCCGGAAATCGCGCCAATAACGGCACAGGACACGGCTGCCACAACGCCTAATCCTCCGCGCACATGGCCGATAAAGGCGTTCACAAATCGCAAGAGCGATGCCGCAATCCCGCTTTCGGACATAATCGTGCCCGCCAGAACAAACAGTGGGATGGCCAGAAGCACGGGATTTCCAAGTTGCTGGAAGCCCCAAAGCATCATGCCTTTCATGGTCACATCGCCCATGAAATACATCACCATAAGCGCGGATCCAAAACAGTAGGGCAGCGGGACGCCAAGGGTCAGGGTAATGACCAATAGGGCGATGGCAAGAAGGGCGATCTCGATCATGCTGGCTCTCCTTTGCGCAGGCTTATGATATGGCGCAGAAGGTGGCCGGCGGTGTAAATCATCATCAGGGTCATGCCGATCACCAATGCGATATCCGCGTAGAATGTGGGGATGTACAGGGTTGGGCTTTCACGCCAAACGCGCCACGCATAGCTGGTGTAGTCCCATGCCCAGGACAGCAGCCACAATCCGACGATCAAACTGATCACTTCTCCGATGATGGCCAAAATCGTGTGGCCCTTTTCGGTTTTGACGAATATTTCCAGCACGTTGGCGCGGATATGCGTGTTTTCGCGCGAGGCATTGACCGAGCCAAGGATGTAAAGCCAAACGGTAGGATAGGCCATCGTCTCTTCCAGCCCCATCACAGGCACCTGCAAAACATAGCGTGTGATGACCTGAACAAATTGCCCTATCGCGACTGAACAAATCAGCGCCGTCAGCAGATATTTCGAAAAATTGTCCATATATCCTCCCCATATCCTCCCCAGGCCAAATGACTTTGCATCGGCTTCGGATCATTTCACTAGACAGGTGGCATTAAATCAATTTTAAAATATCTCTACCTCCATAAATTGAAGTTATACGTTATGAACCTCACACTTCGCCAACTTGAAACCTTCCGAGAGGTCATGCGCTCTGGTTCAATCAGCCAGGCGGCTCGGGCCGTGGGACGCACGCAACCGGCTGTGTCGACCATGATCCAAACGCTTGAAGATCAGCTGGGCTTTGCCTTGTTTCTGCGTAAACATGGAAAGCTTACCCCGACTCCAGAAGCGCAGTTTTTTCTGGAAGAATGCGAGGATGTCCTGGGGCGATTGGAACGCACAGAACGGACGCTAGAGCGGATCAGTTCCTTGCAATCAGGGAAGCTCAAAATTGCTTGCCACCCTGCCGCCTCAAGTGTTTTTATTCCGCGTCTTTTGACGCGATTTATGAAAGATCGCAATGACTTAGAGGTGTCGCTGATTATGCGATCTTCGGACGTGATTGAAGATATGATTGCGTCTCAGCAATATGACCTTGGGTTTTCTGAAACCCCCGGCCCACGGGCGTCAATTCAGCAAACCGACTATAATATGGAATGTGTTTGCGTCTTGCCTGCCGATGACCCGTTGACTGCAAAATCGGTTGTTACGCCGCGTGATCTTTCGGGGCGCCCCATGGCCGTTTTGTTTAATGAACACAGCACCGCCATACAAACAGAGGCGGCCTTTCGCGCCACGGGCGCAACGTTCAATAAAAGGGTTGAGTTGCGAACCTTTTTGCCCGGCCTGCAATTTGTTGCGGCAGGGGCTTGCGCGATGGTCTGCGATATGATCACCGCTTACAGCCACATTTTGCACGCCCCCGAAAGCAGCGGGCTTGCGTTCCGCCGGTTCGGGCCCAAAGTCTCCAGCCATGTCTCGATCCTGACCCCCGGCTATGCGACCCAATCAATGGTCGCGCGCGCATTCATCTCAGAGCTCGAAACCGCCGTCATTGGCGTGCAGGATGAGATTGAGCTGGCGCTACGGTCGCCCTGGTTAAAGGGAAATCCGTGAAGAGATGACGCTAGCGGAGCTGTCCAAGAAATATGGCGTACACAGCCGCAAGGTCCTGGCATGGCGTCTGGCGAACAGCATGGACGGCAAAGGCGCATGAATGCGAGCGCACCAGCCCAGCCAATCGTTCAACTCGCAAGCTTTCCAGCACTGCGAAAAAAAAGGGCTCTACGCCGCACTGATAAAAAGCGGAGCGTACAATAAACACTGGGGTATTCCGAATTTGGAACTGAACCTCATCTCCCCGAAAGGTCAGTGATAGAGCTTTTCCGGCGGGTTGCAGCTTTTGAGATGCTCATAGGTGAACATAGAAAACCACCTCAAAACTTCGTGATTTTGTACCTATTCTGCACCTAAAAAAGAGTAAGGGCCTAGTGATTGCTCACTAAGCCCTTGAAATCTCTGGCTCCGGCGGTAGGGATCGAACCTACGACCAATTGATTAACAGTCAACTGCTCTACCGCTGAGCTACGCCGGAACTGCGCGGTATATAGCGCTGCTCATATCAGCCCGCAAGAGAAGAATTGAAATTTTTCATTTGAAATTCAACGAGCAAAAAACATTCCATTAATCTGCCCTGTAGGGTGATTTGCCAAAAACTACCGTGGCATTTATTACTCCAGCCATAGGCGGCGGAGCTGCTTTTCAAATCGTTGAAAATAAACAATAAAATCCTGTGTTGTCTGAATTCAGCGGCTGTGAGCCCAACATCGGAAATTGATAAATGAGCGTTTCTGGCTCATGGTAACCGCCGAATATTGAAAGATGAGACTAATAACTGGACCACGCAAAAGTTCTTGCGAGAAGATCGTCAAAGACATCAAACGCGCCACGCGCAAGTGTTATTCACCTGAAAAGAAGATCCGTATAGTTCTGGATGACCTTTGATGCCAGGACAGCATTGCTGAATTGTGCTGCTGTTAGCGCATCTCTCAAGGCATCCATCAAAATGGTCTAAGGCGCTGCCCGGCAGGGCATTGCACAGCAATGTTCCTTGAGGGATTGCATGGAAGCGGGGGGAAGCGGCTGGTGGGTGATACAGCCTGTGCGGCCATCATGGACCATCAAGGGGTGCGCCGAGTGGTCAGCGGCCTGAAGGAGGCGGCTGCTGAGCAAACGCCCGAACATCGTCTTCCAATGAACTAATGTGTCGGGGCATGGCCCTCAGCCCGTGTGGATTGCAGGCGCACCGCTGGCTGCGGTTGGCTGGACGGCTGCGGAATGCACGCAAACCACGCGCATTCACGTTCATACCCCACCAGTACGTTACAGAAGAGGGTAAGTCGACGACGTGCCGCGACCGAACAGGCGTCCAATCGAACGCATCGACTCCACGCGCGGCCATCGATCCCAAATCTCTGCTTTTTGTTTATCCTTGAAAAATGTCCGGGGGCGGTAGGCCATAGCTTACACTCCATCTTTCCAAAAAGAATAATGTGTTGCGTCGATCCGTTGAAAGCACTGGACAAACCGGACTATCGCAGTGGTATGCCCTGACAGCTATCGGGTGTACCGATGCGTCATTTAGCGGGTATTGATTTTCCTGTCGGTTCCTTGAGGAACGGGCAAAAGCTGTTGAAATCGTAGGGCGCAGATCATCCTCGCCCGAGGACTGTGGCAATTTCGCTTAGGAGTTCCATCTTCTTGATCGGCTTAGCCAGGAAAGCGTCCATTCCGGCCTTAAGGCAAACGTCTCGGTCGCTCCCAAAGGCGTTTGCCGTGAGTGCAACGATCAACGGTTGTGGAATGGGCAGGCCACGAATGGCTTTCGCTGCGCAGACACCATCCATTTCGGGCATGGACATGTCCATTAAGACGATATCCGGATGGTGTTTTTCACAGAGTTCGATTGCAAGGCGGCCATTCTCGGCTTCGATTAATTCGACCGAAAGGTCGGACAAATACTTGCGAAGCAGAAGGCGATTGGTGCGATTGTCTTCTGCAACAAGAATGCGACGGCCACGGATCGCGTCGAGGTCCACAGGGAGGTCAGAATGGTCGCGCTCCACTCTCTCTTCGGCGGGTTTCGTGCATATTTCCAGCGTGAAACAGCTGCCGTTCCCCTTTTCTGAACTCAGGGTGATACCGCCCCCCATCTGCTCTGCCAAACTGCGCGAGATGGTCAACCCCAGGCCTGTTCCCCCATAGGCCCTTGTTGTGGCAGCGTCAGCTTGCGAGAACCTGTCGAAAACTTGTGTCACTTCGTGCGCGTCAAGACCAATACCTGTGTCCTCGACTGCAATGATCAGCCGATAAGGGTCGCTTGCGCAGTTGCCAACCCGAAGGCAAACATGGCCGGCCGCGGTAAACTTAACGGCATTGCCTGCTAGGTTCAGCAAGATTTGGCGCAGCCTTCCGTCATCGGCACGCACCGTTTGTGGCAAACCGCTATCGTAGACAGCCTTGATGGATAAGCCCTTCATCCGGGCCGCTGGGCGCATCACTTCGACAACAGCGTCAATGCACGACTTTAAGTCAAAATCGATGTCAGACATAGAGAGCTTTCCCGATTCCAGACGGGACAGGTCAAGGATATCGTTGATTATGTTCAACAAGGCCTCAGATGAGCTGCGGATCGTATCTAGGCATTGGCGGTCTGCTTCGTTCAATGGAGATTCCGACAATACATCCGCCATCCCAATGATCCCATTCATTGGCGTGCGGATCTCGTGGCTCATATTGGCGAGGAACTCGGACTTAACTCGATCCGACTTCTCGGCAACCAGCTTTGCTTCTGCCAACTCCAACGCGTGAAGTTTGGCTTGGGTAACATCCCGCTCGATCCCAATGACCATCGAGATTGCGCCAGTGTCGTCCAGAACCGGGACAAAACGGGCATCTACCCATATTTTCGCTCCTGTCTTTGTGTAATTTAGAATTTCACTCCTGAAACACTCACCGCGTGATTTATGCTCTGCGATCTTCGCGATCACATCCGGATCGGTCTCGGGCCCATTCAACAGCTCACCGGGCATTTTTCCCACGGCATCTTCCGAGGTGTAGCCCGTCATCCGCGTAAACGCTCTGTTGACCCATATGATCCGGGTCTCGGGGTTGGTCAGAACAATACTATCAGATGCATTCTGTGCCACGGCGGAGAGCAGTTCCAGCTCTTCCTGCTTGGCCTCAAGCTCCCGCTCCCGCTTACTCAGCGCTGAAATCACGCCTTGGCGGATCGTTGACAGATGGCAGGCCAGAAAGGTCGGGACGATAATCAGGATGCCAGCCCCCAAGAGGATGAGCCGTAGCGGCCAAAAATTGTTTGGCCGCGCTGACCAGCCTCCACGCGGAATGGCCGCAAGCTGCCAGGTTCCGACCGGTAGCACGATATCGATAAGCACAGGGTCAGAGTCCAAAGTGGACAAATCTCCGAAGAAAAGTTCCCCACCTGAACCCAGACCATCACGACCGATTAGCGCGATTTCAATTTGCGAGTTTGGATCCGTGACGCCCGTTTTCGCATAGATTGTTTCGACGTCAAGCACAACGGAGGCGATCCCCCAGAACTTCTTTTCACCGCCTTCCTCTACATAGATTGGAAAACGCCCTATGAAACCAAGGCCACCCTGGATGAGCTCAACTGGGCCTGCCAGAACCATTTCTCCACTGTCCCGGACCCTAAGCGCTGCTGCGCGTTGTGCGTCGTTTTTGGTATAGTCGAGGCCCAGTACCGACTTGTTGTCCTCAATTGGGTGTACCATTTGCACAACCAAATCAGGCGCAACAGCAATGTTGAGAAATTCCTCTTTCAGACCGATCGCCTGCGCGGCAATCGCACTGAAACGTTCCTGCTCCAAGTTGGGATTGGTTGAAATGATTGCAACCAACCCACTGACGAGTTGAATGTCCGCGTTGAGATGACCTTCGAGTTGAGAGCGCAACAGGCCTGCTTCGTTTTGAACACTGGCTCGGACATTCTGAAGATGAATGGTCTGGCTTTGGCGGTCAGCAAATATGACAGCAGCGGCCACGCCCAAAATGGCCACCAAAACGGGTAGGTAAGCGCGGCTTGGTCGCGTTGTAACTTTTCTTTGGGCCCAATTGTCCAACCCATACTCCTTGCCTAATCGACAGAAAGGTGCCGCGCCGTTGTTTGAATCACCCTCTCAGGAAAACCTTCAAAATTTTTTAATTTACAAACAGCGTTGGGAGGGGCACAGGGTTGGTGGGGGTACGCACCATGTCGCCACACCCACAAGGACAGGCAATGCTGTCAGGCTCAATGATCTGTTCAATGCGCTCAAGGTGATCAGGCAAATTGCCAAGATTGCGCTGCGTTGGTTTACGCTTCTTGCGCGGGGTCGTCATCTCG
>ATLU01000088.1_pt1 | contig 35083 bp, 32 predicted proteins | sample 178751 | NCBI WGS metagenome assembly ATLU01 (sample SAMN02211837, study PRJNA209200) | bioreactor metagenome | isolation source: day 23 sample from continuous culture bioreactor inoculated with sediment... | place: Germany: Wadden Sea | collected 2011
AGATCCAGCTCAACCGCGGTCGCCAGCATCGACGGGTTCTGCCCAAAGCCGCCATCGCCCACAAGGCTGATCACCACACGATCAGGGGCGGCCAGCTTGGCACCCAGCGCACCGGGAGGACCAAAGCCCATCGTGGCAAAGCCGCCTGGCGTCAAGATCGAGCCGGGGGTCAGGATATCAAACTGCTGCCCGACGCCGTTCTTGTTCCAACCCACATCTGTGGTGATGATCGCATCATCGGGAAGCGCCTTGCGCGTGTCTGCCAGAATACGTTCCGGCATCATCGGAAACGCGGACGAGGTCTGCATCTCGGTGTTGGAGGCTTTGAAACGGCCGCGGAAGTCGGCAATCTCCGCCTTCTTCTCGTTGCGGGGGAAGCCGTCCGGATACATTTCCTTCGCCACACGCGTCAGCACGCGCAACGCGGCTTTGGCGTCTGCGACCACACCGATTTCCGTCGGATAGTTGCGGCCAATTTCCTGCGGTTCGATGTCAATATGGATGACCTTGGTTGTGTCATCCTTCCCGCCGATATTGAACGTGTAGCCCGGATACCAACTGGAGCAATCGGCCTCTTTGAAGCGAGTGCCTACGGCAAAGACATAATCTGCGTTCAAACAAGATTGATTCACAAGCTCGGTGCCCCAGAACCCAGTCATGCCCATGACCAACGGGTGATCGTCACGCAGCGCGCCTTTGCCCATCAGGGAGTGCGCAACCGGCAGACCCATATGTTCGACAAATTCACGCAGCTCTTCGCTGGCCTGTGCCAACAGAATGCCGCCGCCGACATAGGCCACGGGGTTGTTTGCTTGGGCCAGTTTCTCGACAATCTCACGCGCGGTTTCGTCGTCGATCGACGGCTTCTTCAGCGCGCGGGTGTTGTCGAGGATCCGGTCAAACGTGTCCGACGGGATCACTTCCGAGAAGATGTCCATCGGCACGTTGACCAGAACCGGACCGGGCTGACCGCTTTCAGCCAAGTGGAACGCCTTTTCCAGGATCTCGGCCATCAGGTCTGCCCGGTCCACGCGCCAGGCGCGTTTCACGAAGGGCCGATAGATTTCCCACTGGGCCGCATCGGCGTGCAGGTTCACCTCTTGGTGCGGGTGTTTGCCATAGTAGTGGGTTGGGATGTCGCCCGCGATCACCACCATCGGAATACAATCGAGCGCCGCATTTGCGACCCCGGTGGCGCAGTTCGTCAAACCGGGAGAGAGGTGACTGAGCACCACCGAGGCCTTGCCCGTCACACGGGCGTAGGCATCGGCCGCGTGGCTGGCGATCTGTTCATGACGCACGGTGATGAAGTCAATTGGGCTTTCAGCCAACGCTGCCAGAACCGCGATGTTGGTGTGACCACACAGGCCAAACACGTGCTCGACCTCGCGCCGCTGCAAAAAGTCGACGATATGCTCGGCAACCGTTTTGCCGTCTACTTTCGATCCGTCCATCACGCGACCTCCTGTCCGTAGAACTCACCGAACAGCTCCTCTTCCGAGGGGCGGTCTTCAGCGATGGGTCTGCTGACCCATGTGTAGTTCATCATGTGTTTCATGGTGACGTTTTCATTGGTGATATTGCCACCCCAAATGCCGCAACCCAGCGAGCTGGTCATCGGCATGCCGTTGGTCCAGGCGCCAGCATTGGCCTTGGATTGCGGCTGACGCACCATCATGCGACTAACCGGAGCCAGTCTGGCCAAACGGTCGATGTTTTCGTCATTATGCGAGTAGATGCCACAGGAATGCCCCTTGCCACCGGTGGCGTAGATTTTGCTGACGGTATCGAGCGCATCATCGAACGTGTCGAAATGATAGAGCGCCATCAGCGTGGTCAGCTTCTCTTTCGAGAACTTGTGCTCCGGCCCGATCTGCCCTTGGTTTTCCACCATCAGGAACTTGCGATCCTCGGGGATCGAGAATCCAGCAACCTCGGCTGTCTGCTGCGGACGGCAGGCGATGGTCGGGAAAGTGCGGTTGCCTTTCTCGTCCCACATCGCGGCCTCAAGCATCGCTTTTTCCTCGGATGAGCAGAGATAGCCACCCTCGGCTTCCAGCGCCTTGACCATGTCGTCATAGATCGACTTCTGGATGATAATGTTGCCATCCGCCGAACAGCCCGACCCGAAATCCGAGGTTTTGGAAATTCTGGTGTTCATCGCAGCGATATCCAGATCAGCTGTTTCGTCAATCACGATCGAGCTGTTGCCCGCGCCAACACCATAGGCCGGACGGCCCGAGCTGTAGGCCGCTTTCACCATCGGCTTGCCGCCGGTGGCCAGCGTCAGGTCACAAATCTCCATCAGATGCTGCGTGAGCGGAATGGACGGCTTGCGGACCGCTTGAAACAGATCTTCTGGGGCGCCAGCCGCACGGCAGGCCGCGCGCATCACTTCGGTCATTTCCCACGTGGTCTGCGCCGTTCGCGGGTGCGGTGAGAAAATCACAGCATTGCGCGCATTGGCAGAGGACACACCGGTCACAGGTGGCGTCATCGCCGGGTTGGTCATCGGGACAAGCGAGGCAATCACGCCCGCAGGTTTGGCATATTTCACCAACCCTTTTTCTTCGTCCACCTCAACAATGCCCGTCGACGGGGTGCGCAGCACATCGCGCAGCACCATCTGGATCTTAAAGCGTTTGGCGGGGCGACCGGCACGATCACCGATGCCGCTTTCATCCACGCCCTGCTCCGCCAGACGGGTGAAGGTTTTCTCGTTGCCCGCATACCAGGCGATGGCTTGGCTCAGGCGGTCCAGTTGATCCTGCGACCAGTCCTCGATTTCAGCCATGGCGGTGCGCGCACGCGCCAGCATGTCGGCCGCCAACTGGCGATCCGCGTCAGTGAGCTCTTTGCTCATGATGATCCTCATTCTGTTGGAGAGTAGTTGTGTCCGGCATCCGGCGCTGAGATCGCGCCTCGCCGAAAGTTCGTTTCGCGTGTTGCAGACAACGCCGCGCGTGTTCTTCGTAACCCAGTTCCGCGACGCGGCTCTGGTTGGGCAGTTCAATGGAATAATCCACTGGTGGCATCCGCTCGATGATGCCCGCAAAATCAATCCAGCCCTCGCCCGGATAAAGTCGCGCATCTCGGGCCAACTGGATCATCCCTTCGCGCGTATCGGCAATGCCAGGCAGGCAATCCGATATGTGCAGGAAGTGAAAGAGTTCGGATGGGACGTGCAAAAGCTCGCCCAGATCAACACGACTGAGATGCAGATAAAGCGTATCGACCAGAATGCCACCATTCGGTCGGTCCGCAGCCCGCACGACATCCAGAGCCTCGTCCAAGGTGCGCAAACGCGAGAAGGACGGGAATTCCAGATCAACGGTGATGCCATAGGGCGCGGCCAGATCACAGGTCTCGCCATAAACATCGACCAGAAAGTTTCGATCATCACGGGTCGGCGTCCAGGCCGACATGATCATCCGCTTGGCCCCCAACTCGCCACCCAGCTCCAAGGCGCGTTCAAAACTGCGCGGATCCACATCTTCGGTAATGCGGGCCAACTCCACATCCAGAACCTTCAAGCCGGTTGAGGCCAGCGCCGTCTTGGTCGCCTGCACCTGCGCCTTGTCCACCGGGGGCTCTTTGAACTCACCCGGCACCTTCATAGGGATAAAGCGAGGGCTGACCGCGTCATAACCCGCACGCGCGGCGATATAGACCAGCTCGGGCGGCGAGGCTCCGATCAGGGTCAGATGTGCCAATGAATACAGCGGAGTGTCATTGGCCTGATGGGCACAGTCGGGCATTGGAAAGGCTCCGGGTGAAATCAGCGAGTCGCAGGATTATCCTACGCAATCTAAAATATCTGATATTTTATAAAATATCAATTGCTGATTTCAGACCCATTGCCTGATGATCGCGAGTCAGATCGTGACCCACGCCCCCCCTTGTTCATTTGAACGCACAGACGCTGCGATGAACTGAACCCCGGCAGCACCTTCCGCCACTTTCGGGAATGTCACCCAGCCATCCGGCGGGGCCACTCCATCACGCCGGGCGGCCACAGCCATGGCGAACTCCGTGTAGAGATTGGCCCAGGCTTCGATGACCCCTTCAGGAAAGCCGCGCGCGGTGCGAACCAGACGTTCGGTGGCCGCGCTAACCCCGTGACCATGACCCCGGCTGATCACCTGATCCGCCTCGCCATAGCGATAGAACTTCAACTGCTCGGAGTTTTCCAAATCCCATTCAACGCCGCCTTCAGAACCATAGACCCGCAACCGCAAACCGCCCCGATTGCCTGGTGCAAGACGGGTCGCCATCAACGTGCCGGGCACATCGTTTTGGAAGCGCGTAAACATGAACACCGTGTCTTCAAGCGGCTTTGGCGCACCGCAGACATGAAACTCCGCGCGCAGGTCGGTCATCTCCAGCCCCGAGACAAAGCTCGCCAGATGAGCCGCATGGGTGCCGATGTCACCGACACAGCTTGTCGGGCCGGACACTTTCGGGTCAAGCCGCCATTTCACATGCGGCGCGTCGACCACGTCTTCGGGGGTCATCCAGTCCTGTAAAAACTCCACATGGATCTGGTTGATCTTGCCAATGCGCCCCTCGGCCACGATCTCACGCGCCTGACGTATCATCGGGAAGCAAGACATCGCATAGCCGACACCGAACACCTGCCCGGTTTGTGAGGCCAGGTCGATCAGCGCGGTGGCCTCACAAACTTCATTGGTCAGAGGCTTATCGCAGATCACATCAATCCCCGCCTCAAGAAACGCTTTAGCGGCAGGGAAATGCAAGTTGTTTGGCGTGGTGATCATCACCGCGTCAACGCCATCCGGGCGTGAGGCTTCAGTCTGCGCCATGTCTTCGAACGATGTGTAGCAGCGATCTGGATCCATGAACCACTCGGCCCCTCGTGTCTTCGCACGCGCTGGGTCCGAGGACAGGGCGCCAGCCACCACATCCCATCGGTCAGTCATCCGCGCCGCCGTGGCCTGCGTCGCCGAAATGCGCCCTCCGCCGACAACGCCAAGGCGTAAACGGCGGGAAAGCCTGGGGAAAGCTCCGTTGAAATCCAGATTTTCGGGCAGAAGTTTCTCGGTCATTTTATCCTCCCAGTTTCGGGATCTCTGCCCCTTCAGGCAGAATTTCCAGCGCCATAAAGATGCTGGGCGTGGTAGTTTCATATTGGTGCCAAGGGTAATTGCCCCGACCGTCATACATCGGGCGATGGGTCATACCCGGCGCCATCGGTTCTTCCAGATAAAGTGTGGCCGGATCGCATTCGCGGCATTGCTGCATCTTGCCGAACCCGACGATCTGCGTGTGCACTTCGCGAAATCCCGGAACCGGGCAGAACGGGTGGTCCTTGTGCAGACCGACGTTCAACGGCACCGAGGCCGAGTGATACATGGTGAGGCCGATATTGCCGACGAAGACCTTGGGCGACATATAGTGTTCAACTCCGCGCAGCCGCTCTTCACCCCGCAACTCGAAAGCGGTCGGCCATGCCTTTCGCACTTCAGCACACAGCACAGCGTCATCTGCATGGGCGTCAAAGCGATCAACCACAATAGCGCGGTCCACTTCGTGCAACGTGACATGGGCGAAGATCGCCGATTGCAGCGGGGCTAAGCTCTGGTCCTCGACGCGAATAGGTCGGTCTGAGACGTTCAACACAATTGCGCGCTCGGTGACATCAAACCGGGCTTCATCCACGACGTAGCGCATGCCGAAAAACGGCTCGGCAATGGTGACAGATTCAATGGGCATTGGCGGCCTCTTGTGTCTTGGTGGTTTCACTGGCGGGAAAGGCTTCGGGAAGCGGTTCAGGCACAGAACACGTGCTGTTGATGCGCTGGTAACACCCTTCCTGTGGAGCACGGGCGATGGCATCCATAACTTCGAACACATGAAACGATAGTTCGCCACTGGCTCTCACAGGCCGGTCGTCCCGCACCGCAAGGGCGAGATCGAGCAGACCCAACCCCCGGCTATTTTCATTGAAGCCGTGATAGTTCTCGACCACCTGCCAATCCTCGTGACCCGTGGGACGGGGTTGGTGCGTCCAGCGCGAGGTCTCACGCGTGCGCAGCCAGACTGGACCGTGGAATTCATTTGCCCCATGCACCGGATCCGGATCGGGGATCGAAATCACACCGTCTTCGCCGTAAATCTCGAACCGAGGGGTTTCACTGTCCCAGACATCGAAACTCATGGTCATAGACCCGATCGCACCGCTTTCAAACTCGATCAGGCTAAGAGAATGAGTTTCGACCTCAACCTCCATCCATTCGCCATTTCGCGGACCGTTTTCAATCTGGCGGCAGTCAAAGGCGCGGTTCGCCATACCCGCAACCCTTGCGATTGGACCAAGGCAGAATACCATGGCGGTCAGGTAGTAAGGCCCAAGATCCAAGAGCGGACCACCGCCTGCCTGGTAATAGAAGTCCGGGTTTGGGTGATGGCGTTCGGTGCCATGGGTGCCCACATGGGCAAATACCCCGGTCGGACGACCAATTGCGCCTTCGTCGATCAACCGCCGGACCGTCTGCCAACGCCCGCCCAAAAACGTGTCGGGGGCATTCCCCAGCTTCAGTCCACGTGCCTCGGCCAAGGTCAGGAGCTCGCGCCCTTCGTCCATGTCCGTCACGAAGGGTTTTTCCGAATAGACATGCTTGCCCGCCAAAAGCGCCCGCCGCGTGATGTCCGCATGGGCTGCCGGGATGGTCAGGTTGAGGATACAGTCGATCTGGGGATCGGTGATCACCTCCTCCACCGTCGCGGCGCGCGAAACGCCATGCTGCGCAGCCTTCGCCTGGCTTTCCTCCAAATTAAGGCTTGCGCAGGTCACCACCTCGACTTGGGGAAATTTCGCAAGTGTAGTCAGGTAGATGTCACTTATACGGCCACATCCAATAAGGCCGACCCGGAAGGTTTTCGGTATCTCACCGGTCATCTTCTTTCGCTTCATATAGTGGGAGGTATTCTGGGGGCATAGGCCCCTTGTTGCGCCCGCCCTGCCCCATCTGTTCCCAGCCATGCGCCAGAACACCGACAGAACGGGACAGGCAGAAAAGCCCGCGAGACAGCGGCGCAGGAAATCCAAGTTCGCAGAAGATCACCGCAGTGGCCCCGTCGATATTCATGGCAATAGGGCGTCCGCCCCGCTGGCGGCCCAGCTCGGCTTGCACGGCCTCACCAATCTCGGCAAACTGGCCGGACACTGTGCCCTTGGCGGCGGCCTCACGCACCAGCTCCATCAGGCGAGGCGCACGGGGATCAACCGGTTTGTGGAAGCGATGACCAAAGCCCGAGACGATCTTGCCATGCTCAGCGCGCCAGGCATCCAGCCCGTCACGCACAGCTTGATCAAGCTCAGTGCCTTCGTCCATCAGGGCAGCGATGCCATAGTAAAGCTCGGCGCATTGTTCCCCGGCGCCGCCATGCACGTCACCCAACATGTTCACGGCAGTGGCCATCACATTGTTCAGTCCCACGCCACAGGTTGCTGCCATGCGCGCAGCGGCAATCGACGGGGCTTGCGGGCCATGGTCTACCCCCGCGACCAAAGCGGCCTCGAACAAGGCGGCCTGATCAGACGTGGGCAATTCACCCGCGACCATCAACCAGATCATCTGCGGGAAAGAGACGTTGCCGATCAGATCCTGTATAGGATTTCCGCGAAAAGCGATTTTGCCGGGCTCCATGTCGATGATTGAGGTGCGCCACCAATGGCGGACCTTGTTGGCATCTGTGCGGGTGTCAGTCATGCGAGCACCTCTTTGGATTTAGGCGCAACCTTTTCAAAATGTTCACACATTCGATTTGGGGACGCCGTTCTGCCAGTCAAAAGATGGAAAGCAGCAGCAGCCTGGAAAATCGCCATGCCAGATCCATCCATGGTTCTGAGCCGCAGCTTCTCTGCGCGCGCAAGCAAGGCGGTGCGCCGAGGAAAATAGACTATGTCAGATACCCAGCTTCCGGGTTGCAGACCGGTGGGGTCCAGCGCCATACCGGGATGGGCAGCCATGCCCATTGGTGTGGCGTTGACGATGCCGTCCAATCGCTCCGATTGCACGTCAGCAAATACGTCCACAACATTCACGATAACACGTGGACGGGCCACGGCCAGGCGACCCTTCAACTCTTCAGCCTTAGGGCGATCTTGTTCGAGAATGAACAGCACCTCAGCGCCTTGATCTATCAGCGCGAGCGCAACTGCACTGCCAGCGCCGCCAGCGCCGATCAGCAGACTGCGCGTAATCTGCGCATGCGGCAGGCCGCGACGCAGGGCCGAGCGATATCCCACATAATCGGTGTTGTGCCCAATCCGGCGACCATCCTGAAACAGAACTGTGTTCACCGCCCCCAGTAGCCGTGCTGTATCAGACATATCATCCATGACCTCGGCGGCCTGGGACTTATAGGGGTGGGTGACATTCACTCCGGCCAAACCCTGATCCGCGGCCCGATCCAAAAGCGCGCGCAGGCTCTGCCCGGTATAAGGGGCAGTTTCGGTGTCAATGCGCAGGTAGTCATAGTCAAATCCCTGCGCGCGGGCTTCTGCCATATGCATATCAGGGGTCAGCGACCCCGATATACCCTGTCCGATCAATGCGGCTTTCATATTCTTGGTATCCCTGCTGGGCGTTGGTGCTTCATTTGTGCGGCCAGTCGCGCTGACGCGTTTCGCGCGCCATATCCGGCATAGCCACGGCGGCGTTCGACAACTTCAAAGAAGAACCCATTGAAAATTGGCTGGCTGTAGATCTGGAAGTATTCCGCCCCGTCGACCCGGTCATAAAGCATGTTGGCTGCACGAAGACGCGCAACAAACTCATCCTCCAGACCAAACTGAGCCTGCAGATCATCATAGTAGTTGGGCGAGATCTCCAGCCGCGCAAATCCGTTTTCGCGCAACCGATCTGAAGTCTCAAAAATGTCATCAGTCAGGAACGCAATATGCTGCACCCCAGCCCCAAAACGGTCGGCAAGAAACGAGGCAGCAAAGGTGCGTCGCCCTTCTGCTCCATTGAGGTTAAGGCGCACTTCCCCTTCCGGGCTTTCAATCGCCTGACTGTGCACGACACCCGACGGGTCAGCGACATCCACAATCGGCGACTTCGCCATTTCGAAGGTCGAGATGTAGTAAAGCAACCAGCTCTGCATCTCTTCATAGCGCATGGTCTGGGCCAGATGGTCGATCCGGCGCAACCCGGCAGGCGGCGTGGCCTTGGTCTTGGCAACCGGTTCAAATTCGATGTCCCAGACCCGGTGCAGATCGGATTTTTCGTCAATGAAATGCACCACATTGCCGCCCACGCCCCGCACAGCGGGAATGTCCAGTTCTCCGGTGCCAACGGGTTGTGAAAACTGCGGCGTGCCAAGGGCGGTGGCGCGTTTCACGGTTTGATCCGCATCTTTTACCCGCAACCCCATGTCACAGACCGATGGTCCGTGACCGAGAAAGGCGGAATGGGCAAACCCCTCTTTTTCGGTATTCACGACGATGTTGATGCCGCCCTGTCGCCACAGCTCCACCGATTTGGACACATGGCGACGCTCCATGCGGAAACAGAGCGCGGCGAGCAGATCGGTCAATTCCTTGCCGCTTTTGTCATCCGCCGCGAACTCGATAAACTCAAACCCTGATGTGTCAACGCGCGGCGGAAGATCAGGGATGTCAAATGTCAGGTCCGGATCGTGATTTGACACCTCGTCCAGCAAATTCACAAGCGAACGGTAGCCATCCAGTGCAAGGGTGCGCCCACCCGGTCGGGGGCTGTGTTCGTTCACACGCGCAATGGACCACGGGCCCTCATAGCCTGCCCGCGCCAGCACTTTAACAAAGCCCGCAAGATTTAGTGCGCCTTGCCCAGGCAATAGACCGAAATGGCGTTTCAATCCGCGAATATCCCCCAACGCACGGGGGGCATCAGAAAGCTGCACATGAAACAGGTGCTCGCCGGGGATATGGCGCATCTGGGCGGGTTTGGTGCCATCGGCCAATGAGAAATAGCTGTTCAGGGCCAACCCGAAATGCGGATTGTCCACGGCCTGCACCAAAGACAGCGCCTGATCATCAGACTGAACATGCCCGGCCCAGGGCAGCGCGATATAAGCCAGCCGAACACCCTGTTGGGTGGCCATTTCGGCCGCATGGGACAGGTCATCAGAAATCTGCCCCATGTCGGAACACTCCGCCGCAGAGGCCGCGACAAGAAGCATATCCGTGCCCAAGGCGCGCACCAGTTCAAGTTTGCAGGCAAGCCGTTCAAAAGCCTGCCTGCGAGCATCTCCTTTCCAACCTTCCAGATCGTGAAAGGGCTTCAAGAGGTTGATGGATAGCCCCAAACCCTGAACCCGTTTTGCGAGCTCAGCCGCAGATCCATGAAACCCAGTGAAATCCGGCTCATGCAATTCGACAGAGGTGAACCCTGCATCTGCGATGGCCTCAAGCTTGGCTTCGAGATCACCGGGGATGGATGTTGTTGAAATGGAAAGTGTCATCAGCCTTGGTATCCAAAGAGCCTCGGCAGCCACAGGATCATATCAGGCATCAGCATCATTGCGATTAGCGCCAGAACCAGCACAAACAGAAAGGCCCAGATCTCGGTGATGATTTCGCGCAGCGGGATGTCAGTCACGGCATTGATGACAAAGAGCAGGATCCCATAGGGCGGCGTAATCAAACCAATCATCGAGTTCACCACCACCAGCACACCAAAGTGAACAAGGTCGATGCCCAGAGCCTCGCAGGTTGGGATGAACAGCGGGACAATTACCAGGATAATTGTGGTCGCATCCAGAACACAGCCCAGCGCCAGGATCAGGACATTCACCATGATCAGAAACATGATCGGGCTGATGTCCGACCCTTCCAACATGCCCGAGATCGCCTGCGGGATCTGTTCTTGGATCACGATGAAGTTCAGGATGAAGGCACCACCAATCACAATCCCAACCGACGCCGAGGAGCGGGCACTGTCAACAAACACCCGATACAGTTTGCCCAGCGAAATGGCGCGGTAGAACATCAGGGCCAGCATCAGCGCATAGAACGCGGCGACGGCGGCGGCCTCGGTTGGCGTGGTCACGCCGCCGTAAATTCCGTAAAGCAGGATCGCGGGCATCAGCAGTGCCGGGAAGGCATTCGCGGTCTTCTTGGGCAGTTCACGCAGCGGCACCGGCTCTTCCAAAGCAAAGTTGCGCTTGCGGGCCAGATAGCCGTTTATGCCCATCAACACGGCCCCCATGATCAAACCCGGCAAGATGCCTGCCAGGAACAGCGAACCAATCGACGCTTTGGACACCAGCGCGTAGAGCACCATGGGAATAGACGGCGGAATGATCGGACCGATTGTGGCCGTGGCCGCGGTGATCGCCGCGGCATAGCCACGCGGATAACGGTCGCCCTTGGTCATCATCTCAATGATGATTTTGCCTATGCCAGCCGCATCCGCGACCGCAGACCCGGACATGCCCGAAAAGATAAGAGACGCCACGACGTTGACGTGCCCAAGGCCACCTTTGAAACGGCCCACGGCAGCAACGCAGAAGTTCAAAAGCCGATCGGTGATGGATCCGGCATTCATGATATTGGCAGCCACGATAAACAGCGGAACGGCCAACAGAATGGTGCTGCGATAGAACCCTTGAAGGATTTTCTCACCCGCCAAAGCGACGTCGAGTCCGGCAACACCCAAATAGACAACAGATGCCAACAAGATCGAATAGCCGATCGGTGTGCCAATCCCTGCCAGGAAGAAGAGAGTGACAAGTAGGGAAATCAGCTCAAAGCTCATTTGTCTGTGTCCTCTTCGGTATCCTCGGCTGCGTCGGCAACCTCCGCTTCGTGAATGGCATCGACAGCCAGCTCAAGCTCGGTTTTTGGGGGACCATTTCGCAGCACATCTATGAACAGCCAGGCGTAGCGTATGGCGATGGCGACGATGAAAACTCCGTAGATCGAAAAGACATCGCGCAGCGGGATCTTGTTACCCGTGAACGGGTTGCGCACGGTCGAGGTCTTTCGGATTTTCATCCAGTCGATGTAATCCCAGGTCGGCAACAGCGTGTAGAGCATGCCAACAACCAAAGCGACAGCCGAGATGAGCGCGAAGATCCGGCGAACAGGTTTGTTGACGGATAGGTAAATGATGTCGAATTTTACCTGATCTTGCTCGCGCACAACAAAGGCGCAGCTGAAGAAGATCACCCAGACCCAGAGAATGCCGATCAGCTCCAGCGTCCATCCTGCGGGCGTGAACAGGTAACGTAGGGCAATCTGTAACAGGAAGGTCAGGAAGATTGCCGCCAGCAAGCCGCCGGCAATCGCTTCTGCAAGTCGGGAGAACCACTTGAGTATCTTCTCCATAGTCGTTCTCCCCCTTGAATTAAGCGCTATTCGAACTGATTATTTGCCGAGTGCGTTAATTTTTTCCAGCACCCCTTCGGGCCAGCTGGCTGCAAATTCAGACCCGACATATTGCGCCTGAACGTGGCTGCGGAAGGCATCCAGATCCGGTTCGTAAACCGACATGCCCTGCTCTTCCAGGAATGAAACAAGGCTTTCTTCCAGTTCTAACTGCTTTGCGCGCCCTGCGTCAGCTGCAGAATCTGCGGCCTTTTGCACGGTCGCCTGTTGGTCAGCCGATAGGCCGTCCCAAACCGCTTTCGAGATGGCGATGTAGTTCAGGTCGACCAGATGCGAAGTCAGAACAATCTGCTTTGTGACTTCATAGAACTTCTTGTCCACCACGGTCGGCAGCGGGTTATCCTGACCGTCCACAGCACCGGTCGACAGACCAGTGTAAACTTCCGAAAACGCCATAGGCGTCGGGGCAGCACCCAAAGCGGCACCCAGGAATTGCCACGCATCGGTGCCTGGCATCCGCAGGTTTACACCAGCGAGATCCTCGGGTTTCATGACGGTCAGATCATCTTTGGATTGACGCAGGTTCACCTGACGGCGGCCCAGATACATGACAGACAGCAGCTTGATGCCCAGTTCATCTTCAACCTTAGCCTTGAACGGTTCCATCAGCGGATCGTTGAAGACTGCAACCTGGTGGGCTGCATCTTGATGCACATATCCGGTGGCGAAGATCGAGAACTCGGGGAAGAACTGTGCCAGTTCCTGCGCCGAGGCGATCGACATTTCAAGGTTCCCACGCGAGATCGCGTCAAGCTCGGTGCCTTGGGCAAAGATGGTGCCGTTATAGCTGGGTTGATAGTCAGCAAACTCTGCGACCATCGGACCAAAGACCTCGGCCATTGCGACCGAACGCTGGTCGGTTTCGGACCCAGACGTTGCCAAACGCAGTTGAATTTTGTCAGCGGCAAGACTGGCGCCCGAGGCCCCAGCCAAGACGCCTGCGGCGACCAATGCGGACAGTGCTGTCCGACGGGTGAAATTGGTGATCATGGTTCTCCTCCCTGAGATCATTGCGTGATCAGCTCGATAGTAACTTTGCCTGATTTTGGCATTTTTGCAATATTTTTTATAAAATATCTGACATTTTATTCGACAGCCTGCTTTTCCTTCGAAAACTCAAGCATTTGAGTGCCCGGGATTTGCACAGTTTCTCCGCTGGCACAGGCCTGTTGAATGGCTTCAATGACTTGCAAAGTCAGTAATCCTTCGGTTCCCGAAACAAGCGGAGCCTCTTCCCGGCGCACAACACGGGCAAAATGCGCCATTTGATTCACCAAAGGATCCGAGGCCCCCCGAGTGAGAGATGTTGCTGAGATTGGCGTCCACCAATCCTGTGCCCCGCCTTGATGTGTCCATAGGCGCAGATCCGGCACCGAAAGCGATCCGTGAGAGCCCCCGATCATATAACAGCTTTCCGGTGTTGGCGGGTAAATCGGATATTCGCGCGAAGTGAGCTCCCAGCTCCAGGGCGATACGATGCTGTCAGACACAGTGATGGTTCCGACCGCACCATTTTCAAACCGCAAGACAGCCGCAGCCACATCTTCATTTTCAAATCCGCGTGCCGAAGGCGTGGCCTGTGCCTGAACCGAGACGACTTCACCGCAAATATAGCGGATCAAATCCACATCATGCACCAGATTGACCGATATCGGTCCCGCGCCGAGTTTCTTGCGCCAAGGGGCCGTGTCAAAATAATCGTCGGGCTTGTAGAACCAGCAGTTTACATGCACCGCACGCACATCACCGATCTCGCCACCCGACACGGCCTCATGAGCTTTGCGGATTAATGGATTGTGGCGGCGATGGTGTCCCACCAAAAGCGGAACATTGCCTTTCTCAGCGGCCACGACCAGTTCTTCCGCCTCTTCTGCAGAGGTTCCCAGCGGTTTTTCCACCAGAACTGGACAGCCATGTTTTATACATACCAGCGCCTGGGCCACATGCAGCGGTGTAGGGGTCGCCAGGACGACACCTTCAGGCGACTGGTTTTGAAAGAGCTCCTCCAATGTGTCGTAGCAGGGCAACCCTCGTTCGGATGCAAAGCGACGCGCATCTTCACCGGGATCGACCACAGCGCAAAGGTCCACTTCCTTCAGCTGATCCATGGCTGCGACATGCCGCTTCCCAACCAGTCCCGCACCAGCAATTGCGATTTGTATCGTCTGTTTCAACTCAATTCCTCTGGGTAGGCAGCCTGTGTCAATATTCGCTTGGCAGGTCGAAACCGCCGTCGGAATCAACGTAGCGACAAACTCCGCAATTGGCAATAATATCTGATATTTTTAATTTTGACGGATTTATTGTATGATTGCTGCCACCAACCCCTCATGTTAAATGCATGGTATACCCGAAAACATCGGACAGAATGATGACCCAACAAACCGCCACCATCGGATCCAGCACCTATCAGCGGATCAAACACGACATCATCTTTGGCCTGCTGGAACCTGGGTCAAAGCTGAAGCTCGACACACTCAAGACGCGCTATGAGACCAGCAACTCGACACTGCGCGAAACACTGAACCGTTTGTCCAGCGAAGGTTTTGTGGAAAGCCCCGCCCAACGCGGGTTCTATGTCACGCCTGTGTCGCGTGAAGATCTTGTTGAAGTAGCCGAATTACGTGTTTTGCTGGAATGTCATGCATTGGAGCTGTCAATTGCGAATGGCGACACCGATTGGGAAGGCAATCTTGTAGCTGCGCACCACAAGCTGCACCTTATGGAACAACGTATGCAATCCGGCGACCAGTCCGACAAGGAAATGTGGAAACGGTATGACTGGGAGTTCCATTTGGCCATGATCGAAGCCTGCAATTCCAAAAACCTCCTGTCTCTGCACGCGATTCTCTATGATAAATATCTGCGGTATCAGAACCTTGTCTTGACCTATCGCGGCGAAGAAGCCGTGCAAGAGCATAAGGAAATGTTCAATGCAGCTTTGGCGCGAGATGCACAAAAGGCGAAAGAGCTTTTGGAATTACACATTCGGAATGGCCTGACCCATACGCTCGCCGCCATGTGACTTTAATTCGCGCGATGCAAGGAACTCTTTCGTTTCCGTCACCGCTTTCGGGTGGACAACAAGCCTAAGCTAATGTGGCAATCCGAACCAGTGCTCCTCTACTCGTGGTGCCAACGACCTTTTCGCCACAGATTGTTGCCCCAGCATCTTGCAGCTTCCTTCGCAACGCACGGCTCGACGTCTGTTGATCACGCGCCAAGTCAGCAAGAGGGATATAGGCTCGTTGAAACGCAACCAGGGCTTTGGGTTCGATCAGATATCTAACTTGTTGGCCCTCGTTTTCCTGGCGAGCCTCAAGAAGGCCCGCCTGACACCAATGGGTGACAACCTCTGGCTTCCAACCGGTCAACTCGGCGATTTGATGCGCCGTCACGAGGATCCAAGGAGCACAAATTGAGGAAGTCGACTTCAGTTAGGCTTTCAACCTGAACGATCCCCCGCACCTTTCCACCAGTGAGGTGATGCGCTTTCTGCACCTTTCCACGTTTGTGAATTCGTCGTGCTGTTGATCTTGCTTCTGGGTCTATCTTCATGCCTGCTCACTTGCACATCGAGCAAGCAGAGTTCAATAAAAATGTTCAAGAACAGTTGGTTATAAAAATTTCACGGAACGAAAAGGCCTGTTTCGTTCCGTAAGGGTCTGTTTTCGACCTAAAATACAATCGAATGCTTTCGCTCAGCAATAACAAACCCTGGAGTTAATTTGACTACCGAATCGCGGCGTCGCAGCCGTGGACGCAGGCTCAGGTTGGGCGGAAAGCGGATATTCGCAGCAATCTACTCCAAAGACCGCTCTCGCGACTGCCCTCAATTAGGCCTATCCCAACAGGCCGAGCAGAACCTCGCGTTCAGACCATACGACGGTTGCGGACAGCGCGCCGGTGATCATCGCGGGCACACCTTCTTTCCAGCTGTCCCAGATCAGATGACATCCGATGGCGCCGACTGAGGTTCCCAGTAATGCCAAGGCGCCAAGTGCCCCCAGCCAGGATCCCTGGAACCAGATGGCAATCGCCCCGAACAGCTCGGCAAAGCCGACAAGCGCCATGATTTGGCGGTTCAGCCCATATTTGTGGAACATCGCCAGTTGGGTCTCGAAGATGAGTTTCTGCCACCCGAGAATCTTGATCGAGCTGGCGAAGAGGAAGAAGGCGGACAGCAGTCCAATGAAAATGGTGATCAGGCTCATTCTGCAGCCTCCTTTGATGCAAGTGAGAAATCGGCGCCAAGCGCGCCAGTAAACGCCTCCTGCTTGGTGGCAATAGCCGCGTTCATTGCTTGCGCCTGCGCGCCGAGAGCAGACGGATCGACGACCGTTCGCAGTGGGCGATGGCCATAGGGCAGGTTCAGTAGATCCACGATCGCCTCGGCGATCATCACAGGCGACGCCTCGACAAAGCTCTCCTGAGCCAGCGCCATGTAACGCCCAGCCATCGACTGCGCTTGCGCCAGCGTGGGGGCGTATCCACCCATACGCTCCGGTTCTTCCGTTGATTGTGATTTTTGCATAATGCCGGTGTTAAACGCACCTGGTTGAACGATGAGGGATTCCAGCCCCAGGGGAGCGAGTTCGAGGGCATATGTCTCGGCGACCATTTCCAGCGCCGCCTTGCTGGCCGTGTAAAGCCCGCTCATCGGCAGTGCAAACCGGGACATGTCGCTGGTGATGGTGATCACCGTGCCAGCCCCTTGCGCCCGCATGTTTGGCAGCACCGCCCGGAACACGCGGACTGGTCCCAGAACAATCACGTTAAGCATATTTTGAAACCGCGCAGCAGATATTGTTTCGTTCAACCCGCCAACATAGATTCCGGCATTGTTGATCACGACATCCAACGGGCCGTCCAGATCCACCATCAGTTGCGCAATCCCGGTGTCAACGCTGGCATCGCTGCTGACATCCAATTCAATGGGCATAATCTGTCCGGGGGTGGCGCCAAGTTCAGCCGCTGTGGATGCATTTCGCCCCTTCAAGGCGCGCATTCCGGCGAATACCATGTAGCCGTCAGCTGCGAGCCTGATGGCCATTTCTTTTCCGAAACCGCTGCTGGCTCCTGTAATCAGGATGTTCATTTCTCTTGTCCTCTTTTGGATTGGGTCAAAGATGGCAGGCCATAGACATGAATGGAAATGATGGTTATTTATTCTTGATATGAATGAGATTCATGCAATTGACCTCAACCTTCTGAAATCCCTGCAAGCGCTTATCGCCGAGCGCCATGTCGGACGCGCTGCGCAACGTATGAATGTCACCCAGCCCGCCATGAGCCACACCCTGGCCAGGCTGCGCCGCCTTTTCGACGACCCGCTGTTCATCAAGCAGGGACGCGAAATGGTGCCGACGGCACGCACACAGGAGTTAGCGCCTCGGTTGAGCACCGTTCTCGCAGAAATCGCATCGCTGACCGCACCGGTGAATTTCTCACCCGAAACCGCGACGGCAACCATCCGTATCCACGCCCATGATTTTATCTCCACGGGTTTCCTCGCGGGGGTCATCCGGCGCATTCGGCGGCAGGCGTCCGGGCTGGTGTTCGAGATCCATAGCTACTCGGATCGCAGCTATGATATGCTTGATGCAGGTGATGCGGATCTGATCGTAGGGGCTGGACTTCAGGCAAATCCGAAGTTTCTCCAGAAACTGCTGTTGCGCGAGCGTCTTGTCTGCCTGATTGACCGGGCGCACCCGGCGCTGGACAGCTGGACCGCCGAAACCCTGTTTCTCTACCCGCATGTCAGGCTGGGTATCATGGCCAAACAGGACGACCCGGTCCATCTCTTTGGTCAGGATCAGGCCATGCCCGCGCGCCAAATCGGGCTGATCACCGACAGCCTACATCTGCAGCCTGCATTCCTGGAGGAAACTGATCTAATCGCCTTCGTGCCGGAAACGCTCGCCCGGCAGGCCGTCGACAAGGGGAACCTGGTCCTGCGCGGTAGCCCTTTCCCCCTACCGGAGCTGGGCATCCGCGCAATCTGGAACAAGCGCGATGCAAGATCCCCTCTACACAGCTGGATCAGAACCCAGTTGGCAGAGTAGAGCCTGCCAGAGGATCTCGCGTAGCAGCTTGCTTGCCTAACTGAAAGCCAAGGCATAGGCCGACATTCGCTGCGCCCTCGGCATTTGGCGGGAACGGGCCGTTCTCGTAATCTGGGCCATTGATCGCAATTAGCACCAATAGAAGGTCTAACGCCAAATTACGATTCCGTCAAAAGAAGACAACTTCAGGCATGCACAACTCAAGCAAGAAAATTGGCGGTGCCAAAACGGCTAACATCTGCTTTCGAAAATTTTCAGTTTTCGGCGAATTTCAGGGCACTTATTTACCTATCCCGAAATTCGCCGAAACTCATCAAAACGAACAATTATGGGCGCCTAGCGAAAACTTGTGGGTATCGCGAACGATTATGGGGAATCCTACACACAGATCAAAAATCGAGGTTTTCAACCGACAAGGCGTTTTGCTGGATGAACTCGCGACGCGGCTCCACCACATCGCCCATCAACTTGGTAAAGATGTCATCCGCATCGGCCAGATCACCCACCTTTACCTGCAACAAGGTGCGGGCTTCATGGTCCAGCGTGGTTTCCCACAGCTGATCGGGGTTCATTTCGCCTAGGCCTTTGTATCGCTGCAAGGTCAGCCCTTTTTCACCCTCAGCCAAAATGGCACGCAACAGGTCAATAGGGCCTTGAACAAGCAATTCACGTTCCTTGCGGCTGAGCTTGGCTGGGTCTTTGTATATGTCGCGGGTTTCCATCGACACCTCAGACAACCGCCGGGCCTCACCGGATCGAAGCACAGCCCCATCCAGGGTGCGGATCTCTTCCACACCGCGCAGAACACGGGCCAGACGGATGCCGTGATCCTGAGTGATCCGCCCCTGCCAACCTTGTTCATATTCCACAGCAACCTGATCCAAACGCTTGGCCACATCATCGGCAACACGCTGCAAATCGGCATCGGCACGACCAGGATCAAATGCACCCGCAAGTGCGGCTTGTTCCAGAATATTACGCGGGTAATGCGTTGGAAAAGCGTCCAAAATTCGTTTGAAGTTCCGGGCTGCGTCCACCACGCGGGTCAAATCGGCCCCGGCAATCTCTTCGCCGGATGGCAAACGCAACACGGCCCCATCAATCCCTTGCGCAATCAGATAATCCTCGAGCGCGTTTTGATCTTTCACGTAAACTTCCGACTTGCCGCGCGCCACTTTGTAAAGCGGCGGCTGGGCGATATAAAGGTAGCCACCTTCGATCAACTCCGGCATCTGACGAAAGAAGAACGTAAGCAGCAGCGTCCGAATATGTGCACCATCCACATCCGCATCGGTCATGATGATGACCTTGTGATACCGTAGCTTTTTAATGTCAAATTCGTCGCGCCCAATCCCGGTACCTAGCGCTGTGATCAGCGTGCCAATCTCTTGGCTGCCCAACATCCGGTCAAACCGCGCCCGCTCCACGTTAAGGATCTTACCGCGCAGGGGCAAAACAGCCTGATCATGACGCGATCGACCTTGTTTGGCCGATCCCCCAGCAGAGTCACCCTCCACCAGAAAGATTTCGCGTTTAGCCGGGTCTTTTTCCTGACAATCCGCCAGCTTTCCAGGCAGTGACGCCACATCAAGCGAGGATTTTTTGCGGGTCATTTCCCGCGCTTTACGTGCCGCTTCACGGGCCAAGGCGGCCTCGATGATTTTGCCGATGATCATGCGGGCAATCTGGGGATTTTCCTCAAACCATTCCTGCAATTTCTCGTTCATCAACCCCTCAACCGCCGGGCGCACTTCGGAGCTGACCAGCTTATCCTTGGTCTGCGAACTAAATTTAGGATCCGGCACTTTGACCGACAACACACAGGTCAGACCTTCACGCGCATCATCCCCGGTAAAGTTCACCTTTTCCTTTTTCGCCATCCCGGTCGAGTTGGCATAAAGGTTCATGGTTCGCGTCAGCGCCCCTCGGAAGCCCGCAATATGCGTACCCCCATCGCGTTGCGGAATGTTGTTGGTGAAGGGCAGCACATTTTCATGGTAGCCATCATTCCACCACATCCCAACCTCGATGCTGATGCCATCTTTTTCACCGGTCACATAGATCGGCTCTTCCATCAAAGATGTCTTGGACCGGTCGAGATATTTGACAAACTCCTTCACACCGCCTTCGTAATGCAGATCAGTGATCAGCTTATCGGCGGGGCGTTCATCGGTGAGGATGATGCGCACACCAGAATTTAGAAAGCTCAGTTCGCGCAGACGATTTTCCAGCGTTTTGAACACATAATCAAGATTTGAGAAGGTGGTGGTGGACGCCAGAAACCGCACCTCGGTCCCGGTGCGATCCCCGCAGTCGCCGACAACCCGCAGATGCTCCACAGTATCGCCCCGTTCAAATTTGGCGTAATGCTCTTTCCCGTTGCGCCAGATGCGCAATTCCAGCCAATCAGACAGCGCATTCACCACTGACACACCCACACCGTGCAGGCCGCCCGAAACCTTGTAAGAATTCGAGTCGAACTTGCCGCCCGCATGCAGCTGGGTCATGATCACTTCGGCCGCCGAAACACCCTCTTCCGCGTGGATATCCACTGGAATACCGCGTCCATTGTCCGAGACAGAAATGGAATTATCCGCATGAATGGTGACATTCACAGCGTCGGCATGACCGGCCAAGGCTTCGTCAATACCATTGTCCACCACCTCATAGACCATGTGATGCAGACCAGACCCATCATCCGTGTCCCCAATATACATGCCGGGGCGTTTGCGAACCGCCTCCAACCCTTTGAGAACTTTGATAGAATCTGCGCCGTATTCGGCATTGTTTTGCGCGTCGTCAGCCATGCGGGACTTCCTATTATTACATCGGGGAAATATAGGCGGTTTGACGGGGAATGTCACCCGTTAGGCACAAGTTTTGGGGTCAAAGTCTGCCTATATGAAAAAGATCACAACCCCTACGAAAATAAGCAAAAAACCCGCAGACTTATTCATGCGACCAATGGCCTTGGGCGAGGACAGCAAACGCCGCGCACGATCGACAAAATAGGCCAACGCAAGATTGCCCACTAAAGGGACAATGAACGACGCAATCGCGATGGCCAGCACGTCAAATGCAGTCAAGTTCGACAGGTCAAAAAAGCCCGGGTCGTGTCAAACGCCCGTCTCTTGAGATTTCGGCCTCGCCCGACCGGATCAAACTCCACCCCAACCACAGGAAAAATAGCGCCGCCACGATGCGCAATGCGAACATGGCCCCACCAAAGGTGGAGGCAACCCAGCCCATACCCATCACCGCCAAGACGGACCAGAATATATCCCCCACCGCAACCCCAAGCGTCAGGGGCCAGGCCTGCTTAAAACCACCTGCCAACACGCGCGCCACAAGCGCCACCCAAACAGGGCCAGGCGTGATGAAAAGGACAAACAGGCCGAAGACATATAGCCCCAGCTCTGTCATCGAGATGCTCATTTCAGCTGACCATCCTCATCCAATTCCCAAAATGGGTTAAAGGCATATTCCCAAAGGTGCCCGTCGGGATCCGCAACGTAACCTGAATAGCCGCCCCAATCGGTATTCACCGGTGGCGTGACCGATGTAGCCCCGGCCGCTAGCGCGCGTGCAAATGCGGTATCCACATCGGCCTCTGACGCGAAATTCTGCGCCAATGTCATAGCACCCGTTTTTAGATCCGCTTTATTGCGCCCCGTTTCCTTGGCCAATCCATCCAGTGTGAAAAACCCAAGCTTCATACCGTTCATCGCATAAAACGCCACCTCTGGCAGGACCGTTTCAGGCCTCCAACCAATGGCATCATAATAGGCACCGGTCCGCTTTAGATCCTCAACACCCAACGTAATCAATGTCACACGATTTGCATTCACGGTCGCTATCCTTTGGTCAGTTTCATCGCAGACTATCAGATCTTATGCGTCACGACAATCAACGCGATGCACGCGCCTTGCACAACTCCCACCAAAGGCAGCCGCGAAACCGAATTTGAAATGGTGCGGCATGCCATGAATGATTGCTAAATCATTTTCCCACCTTCACGGCGTCAATTGGCAAATCGGCTACGGCAGGCTCCCAGGCAATATCTGCGAACCCGAAGCTGCATCTTCCACCCGGAAAAACTGCGCGCGCGCCTCTAGCGTGTCAAACAGTTCCGGCCCAGTACCCGTCAGAAAGGCCTGCGCACCAAGGGCACAAATCTCATCGTAAAGCGCCGCACGACGCCCCGCATCCAAATGCGCGGCCACCTCATCCAAAAGCAAGATTGGCGGCGTGCCAAAATCCTGCGCCAAAGCCCGTGCATTCGCCAAGATAAGCGACACCAACAATGCCTTTTGCTCTCCCGTAGAGCAATCTCGCGCGGCCATCTCTTTGGTTGCATAGACCGCCGACAAATCGGCACGATGCGGCCCAACCAAACTGCGACCTGCCATCAAATCGCGAGGACGACTTTCGGCAAGCATCGTTGCCAACTCATCGACCCCATTCGGTGCGGGCAAGTTATCGGCATGTGTAAGCGTCAGATTAGCAACGGGAAATTGTGTTTCGGTCGCGGTCTGTGCCGCCACCAACATCGACAGTGCAGCCAAGCGATTGGCGTGGATTTCCGCACCTGCCCGCGCCATCTGGGACTCAAGCGCGCTATACCAATGGGTGTCGCGCTGGCCATCTTTCAACAACCGATTGCGTTCGCGCATCGCCTTTTCATAGGACAGAACTGCATCAGCATGCGAAGGCGTGAAGCTCATCGTCATCCGATCCAGAAACCGCCGCCGCCCCTCGGCCCCATCCACCCACAAACGGTCCATAACGGGCACCAACCAGACGATACGCGCAATGCGCCCAAGCGCCAGCTGCGTTGCAGCCTTGCCATCAATACGCACCTGGCGCCCCATATCCTGTTCAGCCCAGGTTTCAACTTCATGGACCCGCCCAAGACTGTTCAAAACAGTGGTTATTTTCCATCCCACCGCTTCTGGTCTACGGATCATTTCGTTCACGGTGGCCCGGCGTAATCCGCGCCCCGGCGACAACATCGACACCGCCTCAAGTACATTGGTTTTGCCCGCGCCATTGTTGCCATAAATCGCCACGGGGCGCCCATCCAAAGACAAGCGCGCTGATTTATGGCTGCGAAAGTGACTAAGCGTTAGGGCGCTGAGAGCAAGCGACGTCATGCCCCTTTTCCTCTTTCCCTAAATATCCTCGCCGAAGGCAAAAAATCCGATGGCAAACCGGCGTCAAACACGCATCGGCATGACGACATAGACGGCGCTGGTGTCATTGCCTTCGCGCATCAAAGCAGGGTCACCTGATGCGTTGAACATAAACACGGCGTTTTCGCGGTCCACTTGACTGGCAATCTCCAGCAAGTATTTGGCGTTAAACCCAATTTCAAGCCGTTCGTCCCCATAAGCAACAACCAGCTCTTCTTCGGCGGCACCCGCATCCGGGGCGTTCACCGACAAGACCAAACGGTCTTCGTCAAGCTGCAGCTTCACCGCACGCGAACGCTCGGATGATACGGTTGCCACACGATCCACCGCTTTGGCAAACGCACTGGCATCCACCTCCATTTTGCGGGTGTTTCCGGTGGGTATCACTCGGGTATAATCGGGGAATGTCCCGTCGATGACCTTTGAAGTCAGAGTGATCGCCGGGGTCGCAAAACGCACTTTGGTCTCGGACACAGACACCGCAATTATCGCGTCATCATCATCCAACAGCTTACGCAACTCACCCACGGTCTTGCGTGGAACAATCACGCCCGGCATCTCTTCAGCACCCATTGGCAAATCCGCATCAATGCGCGCCAATCGGTGACCATCAGTTGCCACACAACGCAGCACTTTGCCACCCTCGGCATCCGACACATGCATGTAGACACCATTCAGGTAATACCGGGTTTCTTCGGTCGAAATTGCGAACTTCGACTTGTCAAACAAGCGGCGCAGCACCGGTGCTGGGGCCGAGAAATTCGCCGAATACTCCGACGACGCCATTACCGGAAAATCTTCTTTCGGCAGGGTCGCGAGCGAGAAGTTTGAGCGGCCAGCCTCGACCGTCAAGCGCCCGGTGGCCCCATCGTCAGTCAGCTGCACAAGGGCACCATCTGGCAGTTTTCGCACAATCTCATGCAAGGTCACGGCAGCCACGGTGGTGGACCCGGCCCGTTCGACCATTGCTGGTGTCTTGTCGACCACTTCGATATCCAAATCGGTGGCGCGGAACGACACATCGCTGCCTTCTGCCTCGATCAGCACGTTTGCAAGGATCGGGATCGTGTTGCGACGTTCTACAACTGATTGTGCCTGGGCCACGGCCTTCAAAAGCGCGCCGCGTTCAATGCTGATCTTCATTTCCCACTCCTGACGAAGTTAGGGGCTGAGAGCCGCTGCTCCCGCCCCGCAATTGTTCTTTTGCTGGAATGTCCTATGCCTTGGCGGGCGGGTCAAGGCCTAAGGGGCCCAAACCCACCCTTTGCAGGGCAACTGTGCTAAGATCGCTTACGCTTCGAGCGAGCGGCGCAAAAGTTCGAGGTCTTCGGCGATTTGATCGTCGACACCTTTCAGCTCATCAATGCGCTTGACGCCGTGCATAACCGTTGTGTGGTCGCGTCCGCCAAAACGGCGGCCGATTTCCGGCAAGCTGCGCGACGTCATGTGTTTGGCAAGATACATCGCCACCTGACGTGGACGCGCAATGGTGCGTACCCGTTTGGGGCCGATCAGATCAGACAGGCGAATGTTATAATGTTCGGACACTTTGCGCTGAATTTCCTCAACCGTGACCTTGCGATCAGAGGCCCGCAGGATATCCCCAAGACAATCTTGCGCCAATTCCAGTGTGATCTCACGCCCTACAAGTGACGCGAACGCAAAGAGCCGCATCAACGCGCCTTCAAGAACGCGAACGTTGGTTGAGATCCGACGCGCAAGGAATTCCAACACGCCGTCCGAAATTTTCAAACCAGCATATTGTTTGCGATAGGTCATGACTTTGGTTTGCAGAACGCCCAAACGCAATTCGTAATCGGTGGGATGTAGATCCACGACCAAACCACATTGCAAACGGCTTTTAATCCGCTCTTCCAGATCCTTAATCTCACCCGGCGCACGGTCGGCAGAGATGATGATTTGTTTGTTTTGATCCACCAGCGCATTGAATGTATGGAAGAATTCCTCTTGGGTGCTGTCTTTGCCCGCAATGAATTGCACGTCATCCACCATCAGAACATCAACCGAACGGAAGAGCTGTTTGAAATCCATCATCTGCTTTTCGCGCAACGCTTTCACAAAACGATACATGAACTGTTCTGCCGACAGATACACAACACGCAGCTCAGGCTGACGCAGCTTCATCTCATGTGCAATGGCGTGCATCAGGTGCGTTTTGCCCAATCCAACACCGCCGTATAGGAACAGCGGGTTAAAGGTGACCGGCCCGCCTTCGGCCACGCGGCGCGCGGCGGCATGGGCCAATTCGTTCGGTTTGCCAACCACAAAGCTGTCAAAGGTAAAGCGCGCATCCAACGGGGCGCCGGGCAGGTCATCCTGCGCCGCAGCAGCCGTTTTTTGTGCCAGAGATTTCACCGAAGGGGCCGTGTCATTGGCAGGCTTGCGCGCAGAAACTTTTTGCGGAACCGCAAATTCCAAACGTGACACCGCAACACCTGCGCCCACCAATTGGCTTAGGATCTTGTCGCCAAAATTGCGCTCAACCCAATTCCCCATGAAGTTGGTCGGCACCAGGAAGGTCGCAACGCCACCGTCCAGTTCAGCAAATTCCAGAGGTTCGATCCAATTGGTATAATTGTTCTGCCCCACTGCCTTTTGCAGCGTTGAGCGGACCCGTCCCCATTCGTCATTCGTCATGTCACATCGACCCATTCTTATTTTTCAAGACCGTCTACAAGCAGTCCGCTGGCCACATTGTCACTCTCGGTTGGCATTGTGCCAAAATTACGCAATCCACTACCTACAGGTTGCCCCAATCAAACCCGTTAGCTCACCGACCGTTGCCCAATTATGGTTGCCCAACAAATCCGTTGGCGCCCCTCAGCGCCAAAGTATCTGACAGGTCGGCCCATGCAGACCAACCCGAGCAACCCCACAAGGGCATATCAGAGACATGACAAAACCGTATCCACGCTGCTGATAAGCCGCGTGAACTATACAGTTAGGCAACGCGACGCATGACCCCCAAACAGACAGAAGGTTGGCGCCGCGATCGCGAGGAGGAAATATACCCCACCCGTGCAAAAAGGAATAAGCCTTTGTTAAAAAGAGGCTTTTTTCCAATAATCATCATTGTCCCAAGTCAGCGAAGTGAATCGCTGAGGGCAAGCTAGCAAGGCCGCGGCGGGGCGCGCAATAGAACTTCGTCCTTGACTCTGACTTTCGCAAAACGAATCCCGGGTCGGTTGCACAAATGCGATTTTTGCACCCTAAAAAACGCAAATGAGCGCGCCACTTGGCACGCTCATTTACAAAATCGGCGCCGAATCTCTATGCGAAAGCCGGTGCAAAAATGTCGCGGTTCAGCCGAAGCTTAACCCAGCGCTTTAACGCGCTTGGACAGGCGCGAGATTTTGCGCGCAACGGTGTTCTTGTGCAGAATACCTTTGGTCACACCGCGCATCAGCTCAGGCTGAGCCGCTTTCAGAGCAGCAGCAGCAGCGGCTTGATCGCCACCCGCAATTGCTTCTTCGACAGAGCGCAGGAAGGTGCGGATGCGCGAACGACGGGCTTTGTTTACAGCAAAGCGACGCTCGTTCTGGCGGGCGCGTTTTTTAGCTTGGGGCGAATTTGCCATGTGTCTGATCCCTCTTTCGGGTGTATGTTTCGTAACTGCCACAAATGTGGCTTGCGCATCAGCACCCGACCGAGTTTAGAATCGGTTGATTCTGGCCAAAGCGGGCCTCACACGCATGTATGCGGCTCCCTTTAGGGTATTTGCACCCGAAAGGGAACCGAAAAATCAGCTTACTTGTCGCGGAACTGCGGTTCGCGTTTCTCGACAAAGGCGGCCATGCCTTCTTTTTGATCTTCCGACGCGAAAAGCGAATGGAACATGCGGCGTTCAAACAAGATGCCTTCGGTCAGCGGAAGCTGTTCGGCGCGGTTCACCGATTCTTTGATCGCCATCACTGTGATCATCGATTTCTCGGCAATTTTGGTGGCGGCACCCATGGCTTCTTTCATCAGTTCTTTGGCTGGAACGACACGGCTGACAAGCCCCGAGCGCTCTGCTTCATCAGCGTCCATGAAACGACCAGTCAGATTCATATCCATGGACTTCGCGCGGCCGACCAGTTTGGTCAAGCGCTGCGTGCCACCCATACCCGCCATAACGCCAAGGTTCACCTCGGGCTGGCCAAATTTGGCAGTGTCCGATGCGATGATAAAGTCGCACATCATCGCCAATTCACAGCCCCCGCCCAGCGCATAACCGGACACGGCCGCGATGATAGGTTTGCGAATGCGCATAATGGCGGCTTCTTCTTGGGTGAACAAATCCCCCGCAAAGACATCCACAAAGCTTTGCTCTGCCATCATCTTAATATCTGCGCCGGCGGCAAATGCCTTTTCCGACCCGGTGACAACGATGCAGCGCACCTTGTCGTTTTTCTGTGCGTCGGCCAATGCCTCGCCCAATTCTGCCAAAAGCTCCAGGTTCAATGCATTAAGCGCATCTGGGCGGTGCAATTTGATCAGAGTGACGTGATCTTCGGTCTCAACAATAATATTTTTATAGGCCATGGTTCCCCTGCCTTTAGTCCCTTGAGTGGTCGGGGGCGATTCCTAAGCCTGTCGGGAACGCCAATCAAGCTATCTTTGACATTGCGTACAATAGAAAGATGAGCGTCCCCCCTGAACGATTCGCGCAATTTTCCCTTTGCAATCAGGGGTGACGCAGGGTTCTTTTTCCCGTCCATAGACCCGGAAACTGTGTTGAAAATATCCTAAATCTCCGTCGGCTTGGCGGTAATCTTTCAAAGAAGATCCCCCACTTTCAATCGCATCCGATAAAACTTCGCGAATAATGGGCACCAAACCCGCGATCCGTTTTGCCGAAATCTGCCCCGATTTTCGCGCCGGATGAATGCCGGCCCGAAACAGAACCTCGCAGACATAGATGTTGCCCAGCCCCGCGATGATCCCCTGATCCAGGAGTGCCGTCTTGATCGCCGTGCCTTTGCCCGCCAGCCGGTCAACCAAATACGCTTCGTTGAAATCATTGCCCAAAGGCTCGGGGCCAAGCACGCGGATCAGGTTGTGCTCAGCCAGATCCTTTGTCGCACAAAGGTCCATCGCCCCAAAACGGCGCGGATCGTTGAAGGTGACGCGCGCGCCATTGTCCATATCAAACACCACATGGTCGTGCTTTTCTGGCGCAGGATGTTCGTGATGAAATTTTCCCAGCTTATGCCCGGAAATGAGCATGCGTCCCGACATGCCGAGATGCACAATCAATGTCTCATCCGTGTCCAAATCCATAAGCAGGTACTTGGACCGCCGCCCCAATCGCGTGACACGCGCCCCGGACAACCGATCCGCCATGTGATCTGGAAACGGCCACCGCAACCCCTCGCGTCGCACATCAGCATGCGCGATCACCGCACCCTCCATCACCGGGGTTAAACCGCGGCGAACCGTCTCAACTTCGGGCAATTCGGGCATCGGGCATCCTATTGATTTGCATCATATCCGCCAGATGTTGCCGTAACTCATTCACCCCCACAACCGATTTCATGACCCGTACCGGCGCGCGCCCCTCAAAGTATAGCTTCCACTCATAAGGTCCATTTTCCGTGACCTCTTTTAAGGTGCGTAAATCATAGGTTTTAGTGCGAAAAAGCCCGGACATGGCCTGCATTTCATGGCCCTCAATGGTGATTTCAAAAGCAAAGATGTAAGCGGCGGCATAGGCTAGACAACCAAGTAACACCCATTTTATTTCAAGAGCATAGACCACCAAACCCCCAGACACATCCGGGTCATCAAAAGTTGGAAATACATAGATATAAACAATCACACAAAGGGCCGCGAATAATATCCGCACCCCCCAAGTGGTGGGGTGGGTGGTTTTGCCAAACGTCTGATGGGCGGGCGTTTTGCTTCCGGCTTCGGCAATGACCTCGAGCGACCAATCGTCGCTCATCACCGAACCCGCCCGTTTGCCAAACGCATTTTCACCACGCAAAGATCGCGCCCATTTCGATGAACTGCCCAAAACCAGCACCAAAACAAAAATAAAATAATTCCCAAAATAATCATCCGACACCTGTGCGTATTTGATGGTTTGTCTCTTTGGACAGAAGGGTATATCCCGTTTGAGACGAAATTTGGGCGAATGAATGAAATGACTGCCAAGAAAACCACGCATTTCGGGTTCAAGACAGTAAACGAAGATCAAAAGGCCAATATGGTCCATGGGGTTTTCACAAATGTGGCCTCGAAATACGACGTGATGAACGACGTTATGTCCGTGGGCATCCATCGTCTGTGGAAAGACGCGATGATGGATTGGCTGGCCCCGCGCGCTGGGCAACGGTTACTGGACGTCGCGGGTGGCACCGGTGATATTTCGTTTCGGTTCCTGAAGCGGGCGGATCAAACCAATGCGGTTGTGCTTGATATGACCGAGTCGATGCTCATCGAGGGCCGCCAACGCGCCGAAGCTGGTAATATGGCCGAGCGGCTGGACTGGGTTGTTGGCGACGCAATGGCGCTTCCGTTTGAGGACAACAGCTTTGATCGCTACACGATCAGCTTTGGCATTCGTAATGTGACGCGCATTCCAGATGCGTTGAAAGAAGCCTACCGCGTGCTGAAACCCGGCGGTCGTTTGATGGTGCTGGAATTCAGCCAACTGCCAAATGCAGGCATGCAAAAGCTTTACGACCTTTATTCCTTCAATGTGATCCCCCGCATGGGGAAGCTGATTGCAGATGACTATGACAGCTATCAGTACCTTGTTGAAAGCATTCGTAAATTCCCAGATCAAGAGACCTTTAAAGGGATGATCCAAGAGACCGGATTTGACAACGTTAAATACCGCAATCTGACCATGGGCGTTGCCGCCCTTCATTCCGGGTGGAAAATCTAAGATGCGCGGCCCTCACAACATTTGGCGCCTGATCCGCACCGGCGCCACCTTCCAGCGCACCGGCGCAATGGGCGTGGTTCTTGATGCAATGAGCGCCCCACCCGCCCTGCGCATTGCCGCCCGCATCATTGGCTTTCCCTTCGCATGGCTCGGCAAAAAAGGCGACACGAACCTGCCACCCGTGACCCGTGCGATCACCGCCCTTGGCCCGGCTTACATCAAGTTCGGCCAGATCCTTTCGACCCGCCCCGATGTGGTCGGCGACGAACTGTCTGAACAACTGAAATACCTGCAAGATAAGCTGCCCCCCTTCCCCTCTACCATCGCCCGCAAAATGATCGAGGACGAGTTGGGGATCGAGATTAGCAAAGTTTTTTCCGAGTTCTCAGAACCCGTCGCGGCCGCCTCCATCGCACAGGTGCATCGCGCCCGCTTGGCCAGCACTGGTGAAGAAGTGGCCGTGAAGGTCCTGCGCCCCGGCATCCACCGTGCCTTTCGTACAGACATTGACGCCTTTCACTTCTCTGCCCGTGTGATCGAATGGCTGTTGCCCTCTACCCGCCGCCTGCGCCCCACCGATGTGGTTGAGCATTTCGAAGGCGTGGTTAGCGGAGAGCTGGACCTGCGTCTGGAAAGCGCCTCCGCCAGCGAATTCGCCGAAAACACCCAGAAAGACACAGGTTTTGTTGTTCCTGCCATCAATTGGGGCCTCACCGGCCGTTCGGTAATGACTTTGGGCTGGGGCGAAGGCTATGCAGCCAATGACCTCGCCGCGATCCGCGCCTCGGGGCTCGATATGGACGCCCTTGGCGAGCGTGTCCTACAGCTGTTCCTCAGCCATGCGCTGCGCGACGGTCTGTTTCATGGCGACATGCACCAAGGCAATCTGAAATTTGCCCCAAATGGCGACATCATTGCCATCGATTTTGGCATCATGGGCCGCATTGACGAATACACCCGTCGGGTCTATGCCGAAATCCTCTATGGCTTTATCACACGCGACTATCGTCGGATAGCTGAGGTGCATTTTGAGGCTGGATACGTGCCCGCCGACCGTAACGTCGAAGACTTTGCTTTGGCTCTTCGTGCGGTTGGTGAACCCATCGCAGGAATGGACGCCACGCAGATCTCAGTGGCGCGGCTTTTGTCCTACCTCTTTGAAGTTACAGAACGTTTTGGGATGGAAACCCGCACCGAACTGATCCTTTTGCAGCGCACAATGGTGGTTGTCGAAGGGGTCGCCCGGTCGCTGAACCCCAACATCAACATCTGGCAATCCGCCCGTCCCGTGGTCGAGGGATACATCAAAGATTCCATTGGCCCCAAAGCTTTGGCCCGCGATCTTTTGCGCACTGCGCGCGTGTTGTCACGATTTGGCCCGCGCCTCCCGGAATTGGCTGAGGCCGCGTTGATCCGCCAAAGCACCCCATTGCCAGACCATGACCGGGCGCGACCTGGACGCGCGATAGGGTATGTTGCCCTAGGCGGAGGGTTGGCGATGGTTACAATTTGGGTGTCATCGCTGATCTAAAGCGTTTCCGGTTTTCATTGAAGCATCTGTCATCGCTTTTTGCGTTTGTGCGAAGCGAAAGGCCGCGAACAAGCGATGCTATGTGAACTGGACAGGCCATAAGCGGTTCGCGTTTTCTTGGCCACGCGCCAAACATCGACGTTCTGACCTTCTAAATATCCATCTCTAGTGCAGAGTGATTTAAGCTATTGAAATCGCGCTGCGCTCAATCGGTGCTGCAGCCGCATGTGACGCCGACCCGCGGGCACCTTTCCAGTGGCAATAAGCCGCCATACGATAGTGAAAAATCGGAGCAAATGCGTTGTATCTCTTGGTCACATCCGGCTGGTTGTAAGCCTCAAAAAACCGGGAAATTTCGGCCGCCGTTAAGGGACGGTGCCCATATATGATCTGCATCGCAGGCGACAAAAAAATCGCAATATCCAAACACGGATCCCCGATTGCCGGGCATTGCCAGTCAATCAAGCGCAATCCATCATCGGTCTGAACCAAATTCCCTGGTACCACATCCCCATGCAGAAAGACATTTTCCGCGGGAGGTAAATGACATGCATCAGGCGGAAGAAACTGCTCGATATCATTTCTGCACGCGGACTGCATCAAGTGGGTTTGCGCGATAATCCCTTGTGGCAAATTTGGGGCGAGCGGTAGCCCTTCGGGGATTTTTTGGCGATGTAAATTGGCCAACAGCTCCGCAACGGCCGCAACATCGCCACTCCATTGAGGGCCAGCCAGATAGCTATAAGTCAAGCTCGGCCCAGCGGTACAGTGCAGCGAGGCAATCAGATCAGGCGCAAGACCACGTCCAGACAGCGCGGTCAGTGCCAGCGCTTCGTGCTCGGGATGATTTCCAAACAATGGCGAGGATTTACTGGTGTGATATAATTTGCAGATCACATCATCGGTGCTGTCGCGCACCCGCCAGACGGGATTGCTATGCCCTCCCATTTGCCGGGTCCAATTGGCCGTTTGGGAGATCACTCCAGACGTCTCCCAAGCCGCTTTCAGGGCCTTCGGAGGCGCCATATCACAAGGATCGACCATCACGCCCCCAACCTGCCGGGTCTTTTCAAAAACTCAGCGGCAAACTAGGCGAGCAGGAGCTTAAAAACAAGTCTCAGCCCGCATCGCGGAGTGATTTGACCGATGTCGCGTCCACTTTGGCCCCACTTTCCAACACCAACCACAGTTTTCCGTCTTCTGAGCGACTTTCTGTGACCTTTGAATAATTTTCTACGGGATCGGTCGACAAGAATTTTCCATTGCTTGAGCTGATGATTTCAAAGCTGTAATTCCCCGAAGAAAGCGGTGTTCCATCATCACCGACACCCGCCCATTGGATTGGGTTTGAGGAGATCGGAATTTCGGTTTGTTGCACTATTATTCCCTCGGCATTTTTTACCACCAACTCAACTTTATCCGCTGTCGCAGGCGGGGATGGCACCAAGGTCAGTGGACTGCCATCAAAATGCGCCGGGGCATCCACCCTTGCTTCCATCCCAACCCAGCCCGCAATATCGGACAAGCCCATAAGGCCAAGCTGCGCACCCAAACCTTCAAGCAATTGATTGGTTTGTACTTGTTGCTCAACGCCTGAAAAAGTGGCCAATTGCATAGCCTGATCTGTCGCATCCATGGGGTTAAGAGGGTCTTGGTTCTCCATTTGCACCGTCAACATTTTGAGAAATGTCTCAAAATCAGACGAAATCGCGGCGGCTGCGGTTTTGCCATTAACCGGTTGACCGGGCTGGGCGGGGGGCGCCGTTAACGCAGCAGGCATTTGCGGGGAAGTTGCGGTTGTCACCATAAGATATCCTTACAATCTAATATCCACACCGGATGCTCCTGTCATGGACAGGCGCACTGATGAGGGGGGGATGTCTGGGGAATTCCCCGTTGGGTTCATGTGTTGGTTTTCATGATCCGAAGAGGTCTGCGCATCGTTGGATTGGCCACCCGCCTCGGAGCCGGATTGCTCAAACGAAAATGTCACCTCGCCATACCCAATTTCACGCATTTCCTGCGCAAGTATCTCGATATGACGGCGCATGAGATCCAAGGTTTCGGGTCGCTCAACATTTACGGACACAGACATTGCAGATAAATCGCCAGTGAATGTTAACCGCAATCGGCCTAGTTCTTCCGGGCTTAAAGTGAGTTCAATCGGACGGTCAGGCATGGACCGAGCGACATCCGCCAATTGCTGCGCAATGTGACGCGGCAACTCAGCACGAAGTTGCGCCGAAACTTCGGCACGCGCAGTAAGCGTTTCAGCGGCGCGCACCTCATTCATTGCAATATCAGCCCCCAGCTCGGCCATGATCGGATCCGATGTCGAACGCACTGTGGCTGCCGGCATCATACCATCCTGTATCAAAGCCATTTCGCTGGTTTCCGGCAGACGCCCCGTCACCGTAAACTGGGCTGTGTCTTTGATGCTCGTGTATTGCGAGGCACTATCAGAGGGAGAGGTTAAGTGGGAAACTTCCCTTATTTCAGTTAATTGCCGGTCAGAAACTGCGATACCCGATGATTCAGTTGGTGCATTTTTTGACCCAACGACTTTTTCAACAACGGTTCCAGATGACGATAACGGGGGTGGCGTCTTCTGTGTCATTTGTACGTCGGAATTATCCACCGGACCAGTGTCAAACTCCTGTCTTGGATGTGTCTCAAGCGTTACGGCCGGATTTGCGACCGCATTTGGTGCAAGAGACTGTCGCACCTGTGTATTTCTGGGTTGGGCAACCACAGAATTTGCCATCTGTCTCTGAAGTTTTTCAGCATGGGGTTCGGCGGTATTTAGTGAACCAGTCCCCACTGATGACCGAGGAGCGGGCGGTGTCGTGACCGCTGCTCCAGATAGCGCTTTCCGCGGGCCCCCTTGTACAAGATCTCGGGCTGCTTCACTCATTATAGGGGGCGTTGTCTCTGCGCGCACTGCCTTTGGCGTCGCCTCTGTTTGCCCACTATCTGCACCGGCCTGAAACTCTCCTGAAA
>ATLU01000089.1_pt1 | contig 34545 bp, 29 predicted proteins | sample 178751 | NCBI WGS metagenome assembly ATLU01 (sample SAMN02211837, study PRJNA209200) | bioreactor metagenome | isolation source: day 23 sample from continuous culture bioreactor inoculated with sediment... | place: Germany: Wadden Sea | collected 2011
CCCGCAAAAGCAGCGGAGGCACCCGCCAGATGCACAACACCCGATCCGGCAAAATCCTGAAAACCCAGTCCATCCAGGAAACCACCGCCCCACTTCCAGTAGCCCTGCATGGGATAGATGAAGCCAGTCATGACGACAGCAAACATGAGGAAGCTCCAGAGCTTCATGCGCTCAGCAACGGCACCAGAGACGATGGACATGGCGGTAGCAACAAACACCACCTGGAAGAAGAAATCGGACATCCCAGAGTAGTAGTCACCGTCATACCAGCCAGCAGCATCCTGTTTCAATACAGCACCGGGGTCGTTATCACCACCGAGCATGAATGAGAAATCAAATACGGGAACAATGCCGTTACCACCCTCTGGATACATAATGCCGTAACCCATCAACATGTACATGATGCAGGCAATGGCATAAAGCGAAATGTTTTTTGTCAGAATTTCTGCTGTGTTCTTCGCGCGAACCAAACCCGCCTCAAGCATGGCGAACCCTGCCGCCATCCACATAACCAACGCACCGGATACCAGGAAGTAGAAGGTGTCCAAGGCGTATCGAAGATTGAGTATCTCTTCCATCGTATTAAACCTCTTGTTAGCTCAAGAAAGGGATCAAAGTGCCTCTGGACCCGTTTCACCGGTGCGTATGCGCACGGCCTGCTGCAACTCGGAAACGAAGATCTTTCCGTCACCAATCTTGCCGGTTCGCGCGGCTTCGGTGATGGCTTCTATAACCTGATCCTGCTGGTCCGTCGCAATAGCAACATCGACCCGAATCTTGGGTAGAAAATCGACCACGTATTCTGCGCCGCGGTAGAGTTCTGTGTGCCCTTTTTGACGACCAAACCCCTTGACTTCAACGACAGTGATACCGGATACACCGATCTCGGACAGTGCTTCACGTACGTCATCAAGCTTGAACGGCTTGATGATTGCAGAAACCAATTTCATTACATATTCTCCTGCTGTTTTGAGATGGTTAGACATTCTGGTTAATTAACCGGAACCAGAAGGTCCGGATTACCCTCTCTTTTGCAGCTCCCGTGCCAACAGAAATATAGTGTTAATTTTCAATGGATTAACTACCATGGTTCGCGGCATACACCAGAATAGACGCACCAATTGAATGCCTTGCTTTAGTGATGCACCAGGACAGTGCATGCACCACCTGGCGATGGCTGTTGTAATTTGCAGGTGAAGGACTGGACAACCGCGCCCGGCCCCGTTATCGTGCGCGGATGATTGATTCCAAACTACTTGATGACCTTGCCAAACGGGTGGCCGGCAGTGTTCCGGTCGGTCTGCAACTACTGCAGGAAGACCTGCAGAAGAACCTCCGCTCAGCACTGGAAGCCGGCCTGAGCCATATGGAGCTGGTGACTCGCGAAGAGTTTGAAATCCAGCGGGCCGTGCTTCTGCGTACCCGAGAAAAACTGGAAGCCCTGGAACAGCAGATCGCCCAGTTGGAAGAGAAAATCAAGTAACACCAGCATCAAAACAATAAACTCTGCCTGCCCATTGAAATCAGGCCAGACACACACCACGGAAGGTGACCATGTCTCTCGCAACACTCCACAGCCGCGCCCGTAGTGGCATCAACGCGCCGCTCGTCACCATTGAAGTCCATCTGGCGAACGGCCTGCCCGCACTCTCAATTGTTGGCCTGCCAGAGATGGCAGTTAGAGAAAGTAAAGACCGCGTGCGCGGTGCTCTGATCAACTCCGGTTTTGAATTTCCTGCACGCCGCATCACCATCAATCTGGCTCCGGCCGACCTGCCTAAAGAGGGGGGGCGCTTTGACCTACCCATTGCTCTGGGCATCCTTGCCGCTTCAGGACAGATCCCCGCCCAGGCACTGGGAAGTCACGAATTTATTGGTGAGTTGGCCCTGTCTGGCGCACTGCGACCGATCAAAGGGGTACTACCTGTTGCACTAGCCGCCAGGGAAGCAGGGCGTGGACTCATCCTGCCTGAAGAGTGTGCCGATGAGGCTGCCCTGGTAAATGACTTCCCCATTCACCCAGCCAATCACCTGCTGGCGGTTTGCAGGCACTTGATACGCGAGGAAGGGATTCCGCCTTACTACAGGGAGAACAGCCAGGAGTATGCGGTCTATCAACACCCCGATCTTTCCGAGGTACGGGGACAGGTGCACGCCAAACGAGCACTGGAGATTGCTGCCGCAGGCAATCACAGCCTTCTGATGATCGGTCCACCGGGTACAGGAAAATCGATGTTGGCCAGTCGTTTATCGGGCATCCTCCCTTCCATGACCCAGCAAGAATCACTGGAAACAGCGGCCATCCGCTCCATTAGCAATCTGGGTTTCTCAGTCGCTGACTGGCAGCAACGGCCGTTCCGTTCACCGCACCACACCGCATCAGGTGTCGCCTTGGTTGGGGGTGGCAGTAATCCACGTCCCGGGGAGATATCACTGGCCCATAATGGCGTCCTGTTTTTGGATGAGCTACCGGAATTCGACCGAAAAGTGCTGGAAGTCCTGCGCGAACCACTGGAGAGCGGTCAGGTAACCATCTCCCGCGCCGCGCGACAGGAACAGTTCCCCGCCCGCTTTCAACTGATAGCGGCCATGAATCCCTGCCCCTGTGGCCATCTGGGTGATACCAGCGGAAGAAACTGCCGCTGCACGGGCGATCAGGTAGCACGCTACCGGGGGCGTATTTCAGGGCCGCTTCTGGATCGCATCGACATGACGATACAAGTGAGTCTTTGATCTCGTGATATGTTTTGGGACGTCCAAGTCCCCAAAACACACTCGATCTTCGACGACTTGTTAGGCCCCGGTCGTCCTGCCTCCGTACCGCTTCGCCATGCCATTGCTACGCTCGGCGCTGGCTACGCAGCACTACGGCAAATGACTGGACGCCGTGTTCGGATGCTCGCTTTGCTTCCCCTCTGGCGCTAGGCGCACGACGGGTAATCAGTCTCACCTCACGGCTACCGGGGATTAACCGCCTCGGCTTTCAGCCTTCCTTGGCGGTCAGCGGAGGTGCCTCGCCTGCCAACACAGGCACTTGGCCAACAATCAGAGCAGCTGGAAACAAGCCAGGTGGTCCGCCACCGGGTTGAACAGAGTCGTCAGCGACAGCTCTCACGCAGTGGCTGTCCTAATGCCCAATTGACCGGTCGACTTTTAGAGAACAGCTGCCTGCTGACACCCCAATCTCGCAACCTGCTGGAACGGGCCATGGAAAAACTGGGGCTCTCTGCACGCGCTTACCACCGCATATTACGACTGGCACGCACCATTGCCGACATGGATGCATCAGAAGCCATTCTCTCTGCCCATATTGGTGAAGCGATCAGTTATCGTTCTCTGGACCGTGAAACACAAGGCGCCACCTAAGCTGTAACGTTTGTTTACACAATGTGCTGATTATCTGTCTACACTGATACCTAAAGCTGTTGAAAAAAGAGAGATGTGGGGTGTGCCATGAACTATCGTATTTTACTGATTCTTGGAATTACGGGTGGTCTATTAACCACGTCCGGATCCGCCTTTGCCGGTCATAAAGACTGCAACAACCCGTTCTCCCATAGCAGTGATTACACCCCGAAACTGATGCGACAGGTTGCTGAAAACTGCGGCGAAACAGCCATTGCCAACCTCTATTACAACCGTGCTTACCATGCTGAACTGCTGCAGAAATTTCAGCTGATCAATCGCCTACAATCCCACAAACCCAATCATGACCTCACCCATTATCATACTCAGCGCATGTTTATTGCCCTCTCTGAGGCATTCGCCAAGCGCGCCTGGGAGCGGGGAGAGCAACAGGCCATCACTGAACTTAACAGAAACTATGACAGCTCCATTGAGATTGCTGAGTATCAACTCAAAGGCTATGACATCCTGGCCGCCCAGACAAATCGGTTACCGACCAAACCCTGAACGACAATCTTTGCAATAAACGGCATCAGAATCTCCCGTTCGGCCGGATAACGCGGTAGAATCCGCCGCCATGTTACGATTCAACAAACTCAGCCTACGGCGCGGTATTAAACCGCTGTTCACCGACGCCTCATTTATCATCCACCCCGGACAGCGGGTAGGTGTGACCGGCGCCAATGGCACCGGGAAATCCAGCCTGTTTGCACTGATACGCGATCAACTGCATGCCGATACGGGGGATTTCTACTGCCCAAAGGACTGGGTGATTGCCCATGTGGCACAGGAGACACCGGCAGACCCTCGTAGCGCACTGGACTACGTACTGGACGGCGATGCAGAGCTACGCCAGATCGAGAAGGAACTGGCTGACGCCGAGGCCGCCCATCAGGGTGAACGGGTCGCGGAGCTGCATAACAAGCTGGATATTATTGGTGGCTACACGGCCCGGTCACGTGCTGCCCGCTTGATCCATGGTCTCGGTTTCAAACCGCGGGAAGAGTTTAACGCCGTCAACAGTTTTTCTGGTGGCTGGCGCATGCGGCTCAATCTGGCCCGTGCACTGATGTGCCGCTCAGACCTGCTGCTGCTCGATGAGCCCACCAATCACCTGGATCTGGATGCGGTGATCTGGCTTGAGGAGTGGCTGAAGAGCTACGCCGGCACCCTGCTGCTGATCTCCCACGACCGGGATTTTCTGGATGCCGTCACCAGCCATATCGCCCATATTGAACAAGAGCGAATGACCCTCTACACCGGCAACTATTCCGCTTTCGAGAAAATACGCGCAGAACAGCTGGCCAATCAGCAATCAGCATTCGAGAAACAGCAGCGGGAAGTAGCCCATATTCGCAGCTATGTCGACCGCTTCCGCGCTCAGGCCACCAAGGCACGTCAGGCCCAGAGCCGGCTCAAAGCCCTGGAACGGATGGAGCTGATCGCCCCGGCACATGTGGATTCACCGTTTCACTTCAGTTTTAAAAAACCTGACAAGACTCCCAATCCACTGTTGAAGCTGCTGGAGTCTTCAGCCGGCTATGCGGACAAGCAGATTCTTAACCGGGTGAATATGAACCTCTCCCCAGGGGAGCGCATCGGTCTTCTGGGGCCGAATGGTGCAGGAAAATCCACCCTGATAAAGCTGCTCGCTGGCGAACTGACTCCCAGTGGCGGAAAGCGCGAAACGGCGCAGGATATCAAGATCGGTTACTTCGCTCAGCATCAACTGGACCAGCTTAATCCTCAAGAGAGCGCCCTCGCTCATCTCCTACGACTGGATCCCAAAGCCACAGAGCAATCAATGCGCAACTTTATCGGTGGGTTTGGTTTTGCCGGTGAACGGGCAGAGAACCCAGTCGCTCCCTTCTCAGGTGGTGAAAAAGCGCGCCTGGTTCTGGCCCTTCTGGTCTACCAACGCCCCAATCTGCTGTTGCTGGATGAACCCACCAATCACCTGGATCTGGAGATGCGCCACGCCCTGAGCCAGGCCCTACAGGATTTTGAAGGGGCCATGGTGGTGGTCTCCCATGACCGGCACCTGCTGCGCACAACCACTGACGAGCTGTTGCTGGTACATGATGGCAATGTGGATGAGTTTAAAGGCGATCTGGACGAGTACCCCCGCTGGCTGTCAGATAATCGCAATGCTGACCTGCGTAAAGAGCGTAACAGCAGTGAGATTGAGCACAGTGCCATCGCACGTAAAGACAAAAAACGCCTGGAAGCTGAGCGCAGAAAACAGCTGCAGCCACTGCGCAAGCAGGTACAGCAACTGGAGAAAAAACTCGATGAACTCAACAACCAATCCAGTAAGCTGGAAGCCGCACTGGCTGATCCGGCTATCTACGACACCAGCCAGAAGGCGCAACTGAAAAAACTGCTGGATGATAAAACCCTTGTCACCCAAACCCTCAACGAGACTGAAGAAGAGTGGCTGCTGGCCTGTGAAACACTTGAAATCGCTGAAACTGAATAAAACAGTTTAGCCCTGCCGTTTGCAAGCGAAGCCAGGCCTGCCTATTCCCACCCACACTGACACTGTTAATCAAAAATAAACCGCTCTTTTGTCACCTACCAACGCTATAATATCCGCTACATCCTGTCATTTCGGTAAACTCATGAAACTTCTCGTACGCAACCTCCCCCGCACCACCTCTGAAGAGGAGCTACACGCCCTGTTCGAGCCCTATGGGACAATACAATCCTGCACTATCGTCACTGACAAGGAGACCGGACTCTCCAAGGGCTTTGGCTTTGTTACCATGCCCAAACCCGGCGAAGCCAAGGCAGCAGCAAAAACCCTGAACAGCTATGATCTGGCCGGCAGTAAGATACGGGTCAAAAAGGCGGACACCTAGCCACTCCATTCCGTCACTTTCCAGGTTGTAACCCACTATGCTCAGCTATCGACACGCCTTCCATGCGGGTAATTTTGCCGATGTACTGAAACATCTTGTACTAGCAAAAACCATCCAGTACATGACCCAAAAACCGGTAGCGATACGCTATATCGACACCCATGCTGGCAGTGGGTGTTACCCGTTGAACAGTGCCATGAGCCAGAAGACCGGGGAGTATGAGACCGGTGCCGGCGCACTAAAAAACCTGCTTCAAAAAGCGTCATTCTCACCCTATGGTTCTGTGTTAAAACAGCATCTGGCGGCAGGAAAATATCCTGGTTCACCGCAGATCGCCGCCGACCTGCTGAGAGCGCATGACCAGCTCTATTTACATGAGATGCATCCGACCGATTTTTCACTACTGGGAAAATGGGCAGGATCAGATCGACGCATCCGGGTCGCACAGAGCGATGGCCACCAAGCACTGAAATCACTTCCGCCTGCCGTTAAGGGGAGAGCCCTGGTGCTGATGGACCCCTCATTTGAGATGAAACAGGAGTATCTGCAGGCGATAAGCTCGCTGGAAGCGGGTTATAAACGCATGCCCAATGCCACCTTCCTGCTCTGGTACCCGGTGGTCCAGCGTAATCAGATTGATAAAATGATCTCGCGACTGCGCACCACCCCGCTGCGTGATGTGTGGCAATTTGAGTTCTGCCGCACTCTCGATACAAAAGATCATGGCATGACCGGCAGCGGCATCCTGGCCATAAATCCGCCCTGGACTCTGGCGGGTGAACTCTCAGATCTACTCCCTCAGATAAAAGCGTCTATCGCACCGACAGATGGCCACTGGCGCGTCGAAAACCTGATACCGGAATAACGGCATTACTCCAGAATCTCTACCGGCATCCCGACCCGCAGCTCACCCACACCGTCATGTAAAACATTCTGCCCGAAGTAGACCTTATTCCCCTCACGCCGGTAGCTGTTCAGCGTGCGCAACGGCTCAACACTCTTCTCCGCTGTCTCTGGATTGATGGTGGGAATTACGCACCGCGAGCAGGGTTTACTTACCCGAAAGGTAACCTCCCCTATACGAATGCGTCGCCAGCTATCTTCTGCGTAGGGCTCACAACCCGACACCACCAGATTGGGACGAAAACGAATCATCGGCAGGGCTTGCTCAAGCCGGCTGTTGAGATCAGTCAGCGACGCCTCGGAGATGAGCAGAAACGGAAAGCCATCGGCAAAGCCAACCTGATCCTCTGGATTCGCGTAGTGTGGGTCAACATTCCGCTGGGTCAACTCAGGTAAAAAGACAAGCCCACAGTTCACACCAAGAAACTCACTCAGCCAAACCGATGCCGCCTCACCCGCACCCTGCGCAAGGCAATGATCACCCCACACTTGAACCGTCTGCTGGATAGCATCCTCAGGCTCAAAGGCAATATCAAGATCAGCCATATGCGGCGCAGATAAGCGTAACCCCAATGGCGTGAGCGCCGTTCGGATCAAGGCCATCTTCGGATACTGTCGCTGTGTAATAAAGTCTCCACTACCATCGACCACCATCCAATGGCGATCAAAATGGATACCCCGAGCATCCACCGGCGCGCGCTCAAGCGCGATGCCACGCAGTGATTTTACCGGGTAAAAATAGAGGTTACTGAGCGTAAAGGCACCCATGAAAAATCCTTGTCTGTTGTTTAATAGTGAGTCAAATCCCTGTCGGAAGCGTTCCCCTTTTGTGCCAGAGAAAAACCGCACAGCAGTCAGCTGTGAACTGGATCACACTTATTTTCCAATCCCACCCTTCATTCCTAGTGAAATCTGCCGCCTATAATGTGACAAGAATGAGTAATGGGCCAGCCCAGTCGGAGAAATAAATTATGGAGATCATCCCTTACCTGAAGCTGATGGTTCAGAAAAACGGATCTGACCTGTTTTTCAGCACAGGTGCACCACCGAACCTGAAGGCAGAAGGACGCACAATGCCCATTGGCGACACCCCTATGGGGCATGGTGCCGTTCGCAAACTTGCCTACTCGATCATGAGTGATGATCAGGTTAAAGAGTTCGAAGCCACCATGGAGTGTAATCTGGCCGTATCCATTGATGGCCTGGGGCGTTTTCGTGTCAATGTATTCAGACAACGAGGCGATGTAGCAATGGTTATTCGTTACATCAAGGGCGATATTCCCAGCATCGAAGCTCTGAAACTGCCCCAGTCACTGAAAGAGTTGATCATGATGCCCCGCGGGCTGATTCTGGTTGTAGGTTCAACCGGGTCGGGTAAATCCACCACACTGGCGTCCATGATTGACCATCGAAACAGAAATGCTACAGGGCATATCCTCACCATTGAGGATCCGGTGGAATTCCTGCATACCCACAAAAAATCAGTCGTCGACCAGCGTGAGGTAGGACTGGATACACTCTCCTATGAAGTGGCGTTGAAGAACGCCATGCGCGAGGCACCCGATGTCATTCTGATTGGTGAGATTCGAGACCGGCAAACCATGTCTCACGCTATCGCTTATGCTGAAACAGGCCACCTCTGTCTATCTACCCTGCACGCCAACAATGCCAATCAGGCGCTGGATCGTATCGTCAACTTCTTCCCGGATTCAGCGCATCATCAGCTTTATATGGACCTCTCCCTGAACCTGAAGTCGGTCATTTCTCAACGACTGGTCAAGAGTAAGGATGGCAAGCGTGTACCTGCCGTAGAGATCATGCTGCTGACCACCTTTGTAGCCGAGCTGATCCAGAAAGGTGATATCCATGCCGTCAAAGAAGCCATGGAGCAAGGCACAGAGCGCGGCATGCAGACCTTTGACCAGGCACTCTATCAACTCTACAAAGATAATCAGATCACCCTGGAAGAGGCACTGGCTAATGCGGATTCCCGTAACAACCTCTCCTTGAAGATACGTCTCGCTGAAAGCGGCAAGGTTGAAGGCAAGGCTTCCATGTCCATATCAGATGAGGACTTTTTCTAGATTGACTCCGACCTGGCCGTACACGGCCAGGTCACTTACACTCAAGCATGCAAATCTGGTACGTCTATATCCTGCTGTGTCGCGACAGCACCCTCTACACGGGCATCACTACCGACCTTGAACGCCGCGTTCACGAACACAATCACACCCCTAAAGGGGCAAAATACACCCGAGCAAGACGACCACTCGAGCTGGTCTACCACGAACCGGCAGACTCCCGTTCTGCCGCTAGCCGACGAGAATGGGAGCTCAAACAATTGAGCGCAAACGCCAAGCGTCAGCTGATTTCTGCGCAGCAGCACAAATCGGGTTAGAATAGCACTTTTGCCCGATATCGTTGCCATGACCGAAACAGATAATGCTACAACCCACTGCTGGATCTACCGCAGCAACAAGAAAGACGAAATGTATCTTTACCTCGCCAAAGAAGATAATTTTGACGAACTACCTGAGACGTTAATGACGCGCTTTGGCACGCCTGCACTGGTCATGGAGCTGGAGCTGCACCCAGATAGAAATCTGGCCAGAGAAGATGTTCACAAGGTCATCAGCAACCTTCAATCCATCGGCTATCACCTACAGATGCCACCCAACCTGATCCCCGAGATGAACGATGGAGAGACCATCTAGCTCATGCGCGAAATCATCCTGCTTAACGTCACAGGTAAAGATCACCCAGGCCTGACAGCGGCACTGACCGGGGTACTGGCAGATCATGCGGTCAATATCCTGGATGTCGGCCAGGCAGTCATTCATGACCACCTCTCGCTCGGCATGCTGCTGGAGATACCGCCACAAGCCCAATCAGGCCCTGTAGTCAAAGATCTGTTATTTCAGGCACACCAACTTGGCTTGCAGATCAACTTCACTCCTATCGATGAAGAAGCGTATGAACACTGGGTCGGCCTGCAGGGCAAGCAGCGCTATATTGTCACCTTACTGGGTCGTAAACTGACCGCTTCTACCATTGCCCATGTAGCCCAAGTCGTGTCAAAGCACGACCTGAATATCGACAGTATTACCCGGTTGTCAGGGCGCTTCTCACTGCGTAGCGCCAACCCACATCGTCGTGCCTGCGTAGAGTTTACCGTTCGTGGGGAGACAGAAAATCTTACCGCCCTGCGCCAGGACCTGCTGGAGATCAGCAGCCGTGATGAGGTGGATGTCGCCTTCCAGGCCGATGACCTCTATCGCCGCAATCGCCGGTTGATTGTGTTTGATATGGATTCCACACTAATCCAGGTCGAAGTAATCGACGAGCTGGCAAAAGCCGCTGGTGTGGGTGAAGCCGTTGTCGAAATCACCGAGGCCGCCATGCGCGGGGAGATTGATTTCAATGAAAGTTTCCGCCGGCGGATGGCGCTGTTAAAAGGCCTGGATGAATCAGTACTGGAAGGCATCGCACAGCGCTTGCCTATTACCGAAGGCGCTGAGCGCCTTATCTCCAACCTTAAACGCTTAGGTTATCAGGTAGGCATTCTATCTGGCGGCTTCAACTATTTTGCCAGCCATCTCCAACAAAAACTAGGGGTGGACTTCTTCTCTGCCAATGCCCTGGATATTGAGGACGGCAAGCTCACTGGCGTAGTAACAGGTGAGATAGTGGATGGCGCCAAGAAGGCTGAACTGATGCAGGAGATGGCAACAAACCTGGGCATCAGCCTGGAACAGGTTATCGCTGTTGGTGACGGGGCTAACGATCTGCCCATGTTAAGTCTTGCCGGGCTGGGTGTTGCCTTTCATGCCAAACCACTGGTGCGTGAAAACGCCCGTCACGCTATCTCAACGCTCGGGCTTGATGGCATACTCTATCTCCTCGGTGTGAGGGACAGGGAAGTACGATAACCATCAACTAAACGCACTACTGGTAAATGAAGATGAAACAGACCTTACGCTTTATTCTCGCAACACTCTTTATGATGATTAACACACCGTTATTGGCGGAGGAAGGAATTACTGTCTACAAATCCCCCACCTGTGGCTGTTGCAGCGCCTGGATTGACCATCTGAAGCAGAATGGCTTTGAAGTAACAGCACATGATACGGCCAATATGAGCAGCGTTAAAAACGCCCTGGGTGTTCAGCCAAAACACGCCTCCTGCCATACCGCCGAAGTCGGCGGCTATGTGATTGAAGGCCATGTACCTGCCAGTGAGATCAAACGTCTCCTGGAAGAGAAACCGGACATCAGCGGACTCACCGTGCCCGGCATGCCGATGGGTTCACCCGGCATGGAAGGCAACCGAAAGGATTCTTACCAGGTTCTTACCTTCGACAGTAACGGTGACAGCACGATATACGCTGAGTACTAGTCGAACTAGAGACCCCGAGCCTCTTTGACCTTCTCATAGGCCTGGCGGATCTCATGGGTCTTCTGGGTGGCCATCTTCATCATCTCCTCCGGCAGGCCTTTGGAAACCAGCTTATCGGGATGATGCTGACTAAGAAGCCGCCGATAAGACTTTTTCACTTCCGCATCACTCACTTTGGGAGAAACATTCAGAATCGCATAGGCATCCGTCAGAGTCGGGCCAGTAGATCGGGACTCAGCCCTTCGACCACTGCCTGCCTGCCCTCCGTAATGCCGCTCTGCCTGGATCATCTTCTCTAAACGACGAAAGACAAACTCCGGGATACCGAGCCGCCCACAAATATGCAGCAACAACTGTTCTTCTGCCCGATCCAGGGTGCCATCGGCATAGGCGGCCTGAAGTTGAATCTCAATAAACATCTGGATCAGCGTATTGCGTCGATGGCACTCGGTACGAAACTGATCCAAAACATCATCTAACGGAAAGTCCGCTGATTTGCCTTGATTGAAGAGATTAATGGCAGCCTGCCGCATTTCACTGCTGAGATCCATTTCAGCCATGACCGACTTAGCCAGCGCAATTTCGTCTGGCGATACCCGTCCATCCGCCTTGGCAATGGCCCCCATGACAGTAAACGTAGTGGTAAAGAAGGCTGTCTGAACCCGTTCCTGATCACCCGGAGCAAACTGTTCATCGCTACCCAGGCCCTTAAGTCCCTTATCCAGATTGTGTCCCAGCACGGCACCCAGTATGGCCCCAATGGGACCACCTACCATAAAGCCGAATGCGCCACCGGCTAATTTTCCCCACCAGCTCAAAGGAGCCTCCTGTTAATCATCTCTTTGCGGGAGTGTTTGAACATAGAATATAGGGGGATGACCATACAACAGCCAGGCGTGTGGAATCCAGTCATTCAGACTGTTTTTAACCATCCCGAGTTATTATGTCGTGCTGGGAGCCGCTACTGGTAGCTGAATGACAAAGCAGCTACCGCCCTCTTTGCCGGGCTTAACTTCAATACTTCCGCGATGATTTTGAGTGATGATAAAGTAGGAAACCGAAAGTCCGAGACCTGTACCCGAACCAACCTCTTTAGTAGTAAAAAATGGTTCGAATATTCTCCGCCGTACCGCCGGACTCATACCCGGACCGTTATCTTCCACCTCAACACAAACCCAACCGTTCTTATTATAGATGCGCAACATGAAGGTATCATTACGCCCCTCCTGCGGAGTTTGTGCTGCCGCTTCAAACATCGCCTGCGCACCGTTTTTCAATAAATTCAGTAAGACCTGCTGTATCTGTCCACCTTCGCACCAGGCATCAGACAGATCATCCGAGTAATCACGCTGAATATTGATCTTTCGAAAATCATAATTTTTTTCCAGGCTGTAATCATTGGAAGCTATTTCCACCGTCTCATCCAGCAAGACACGAAGATCACGCAACTCAAACTTCAGATCACTCTTTCTACTGAAACTGAGCATGCTACTGACAATCTTCGCCGCCCGCTTACCAGATTCCGATACCATCTCCATCAGCGCCGTGATACCGCGCTCATCCATGTAATCGGCAACAGCGTCTATTGATGTACCACACGCGACGGCCACCTTGCGGTTTTTTTCCATCGCCCGGCCCAGGCGGGTATTCATCACCTGCACGCTTTGCACAATACCTGCCAACGGATTATTGATCTCATGCGCCATGCCTGCAGCCAGCCCACCCACTGACAACATCTTTTCAGACTGCACCATCATCTCTTCCATGCGTACAGTTTCTGTAACATCGTCCAATCGAATCACAGCGCCACCAACCTCTTCACCCAACAGTGGATAGACGGTTACATCCATGTAACGCACCTCACCTCTCTCATTCTCCCAGCGAATATTGCTCGCCTGATCGGGGGAGAGCGTTTCAATCGCCTGTTGTATCTTTCGTAACACATCTGGAAACAGGTGGAATAACTGAGTAAGCGGTTGACCAATAGCATCTGCAACCCGCAAGCCACTCATGCGCTCTGCCTCACGATTCCAATGCGTTACATGACCTTCCACATCAATACCAATCAATACAGAGGGCATTGAATCAATAATATTACCCAGCAAATGGCGTAATTTTGTTAATTCCAGTTCTGCCTGCTTGGGTAGTGTAATATCGGTATAAGTGGTGACGACACTTCCCGTAGCTAGTGGCGTTCTGCGTACCTCAACAATCATATTGTTTGGGCGCACTTTTTCAAACACCCGACGCTCTTGTTGAAATGCGTCCTTTATATAGGAATCAACAAAGGCATCGCGATCAGCAATTTCACCATACTCACCTTTATCCAGGTTGTAGAGACAGATATCGCGTAAGGTTACACCCGCACGTAAAAACTGTTCAGGTATGTCATTGATCTCTACAAACCGCCTGTTCCAGGCCACAAGATTCATCTCCTTGTCGTACATGGAGATACCCTGATCAATATTCTCAATCACCGATTTTAATACTTCACGACTCGCCTCGACCGCTGAAGAGGCTTCATCAATAATATCCAGCACATTATCAAGATTAATGCTGGACCTGCGCAAACTCGAATTTATCAACACATGCGCTGAAGCAGAACCGATAACACCCGATAGTAACTTTTCTACTTCCGTCAATAGATCTGTGGGCGCATCCATACCTGAAGAATAACCCGATTGACTACTGTCCCGGTATCGTGCAAACAGTTTTTTCACTTGCTCCGAGTCAACAAAGCGCGACACTGTCCGCTCCAAGTCTGCAATCTTTATATGACCTTCCCAAGGGCGTGCGGAAAAATCATTTTTTTGTTTGAAGACATCTACAAAAGCACGCGCCTGAGTTCGCTCAATCAGGCTCTGCTGCGTAAACAGGGAGACGATCAAATACAGTCCAATATTGATAAACGCACTCCAAAATAGACTGTGTATCAACGGGCTGTCCCAACTCACACCAAATAATGCTTGCGGTTTGAAAAGATATAAACCAAATGGACCCTGCTCAATAAAGGAAATTGGCAGCCAGCCTGACTGTGCAAATGCAGGCAAAACCAAGGTATAACTCCAAACGAGGAACCCGGCACCAAGTCCAGATAGTGCACCCTTTAATGTGGCACCTTTCCAGAATACCCCACCCACGATCAACGGGGCAAACTGCGCAGCAGCAGTGAACGATACCAAGCCAATTGTAACCAGGGCATAGGAGTCGCCAATGACCTTAAAATAACTGTATGAAAGGAAGAGGATACCGAGAATGATGATACGCCTCAGTGCCTTGAGCATACCGGTTGCAGTCCTAGACTGTATACGACCAAAGTGCAGCAACCGATAGCGCATCATCACCGGTACAATTAAATCATTGCAGACCATGGTACTTAGTGCCACTGCTGCAACAATAACCATACCACTGGCTGCAGACAAACCTCCAATATAAACCAGTAAGGCCAATGCCGGTTGTTGTGCCGACATGGGCAGGGTGAGAACAAAGGTATCAGCATGTATAGAACCATCAGGAAAAGTAACTAGTCCAGCAACAGCAATTGGCAACACAAAAAAGTTTATTATCAGCAGATAGAGTGGGAACAGCCACATTGCCGTATCAAGGTGTGAGCGATGAGTATTCTCTACTACCGTCACTTGAAACTGACGTGGCAAACAGAAAGCCGCCACTGCCGACAACAACATTAAAAAGGTCCAGCTGCCATTATCAAAGAGTGATGAACCTACTATTAAATCGGCAAGTGCCACGTCAGTTTCAACCCTGAAAAAAAGCGATTCAAAACCATTAAACATAAAAAAGGTAACGAATATACCTACTGCAATAAAGGCGAACAACTTCACCAGTGATTCAAAAGCAATTGCCACCATCAACCCTTCATGGTGCTCAGACGCATCCAATCTACGTGTACCAAAAAAAATGGTGAACAGCGCCAATAATAGGGTGACGTATAACGCCTTGTCAGTTAAAAAGCCTGAAGAGTCTGGCAAGACTGCCGTGATTTCAGGATACCGGATCAGAATATCAAAACTACTTGATACCGCCTTCAACTGTAGCGCGATATAGGGCATGATTCCGATCACTGCAACTACTGTCACCAAGCCAGCCAACATCTGACTCTTTCCATAACGGGATGAGATAAAATCAGCAATGGAGGTGGTGCGTTGTACTTGCGCAATCTTAAGTATTTTTCTCAAAAAAAAGGGCGCCACCATGAACAGTAACGTTGGCCCTAAATAAATTGGAAGAAAACCAATGCCATCCGTTGCGGCCCGACCAACACTGCCATAAAAAGTCCAGGAAGTGCAGTAGACTGCAAGCGAGAGTGAATAAACGTAAGGGTTGGACCCAAGACTACGCCCTTGATCAGAACGTTTATCCGCATAGTGGGCTATCAGGAAGAGCAAGCCCAAATAAGCAAGTGAGATCAAAAAAACCCACCAGGCAAACTGCATCAATTCGCCCCTTCTTTGGGTTGCGGTTTAATAATGCACCACAATTGTTTAATCACAAGGCCCAGCCTGGGCAGGACTACCATTAAAATCAATAGCCCCCAAATTATGTTGATATAAAACAGTATCAGCGAGGAACCAAAAAGGCGTACAGACGGATCAGCAGAGAAAATCTCCAACACTGGAGGATTAAGTAATAACGCACCAAGCAAGGCAGCGACCAGCATACGGGCACGCCCAATGCCTTGCATTTTTCTTTTTTTATATTCTTGTTCTTTTTCCATATGAACCTGCTCAGATGCATGCCCTAAAAACCCTGGGTCCCACTGCTATCTGACAGTATAGATTACGAAATTCAACTGGATAGGTTGCTAACACCAAACCACATAAATAGATCCCTTCCCAGAACCTATCCTCTACCCGATTTTTTCATTAAATCTACTCTAAAGAAATGTACCAGACGACCGATAAGTATTATGAGATCGATAAATCCACCGGCTACTGGGGGTGCAAGATGATCCGTACTTATGACATGGCGAGTGGAGTTCTACTTAAAACAAGTAGCTCCGAGAAACGTCCCACAGCGGTCCCCAATCACGGACCACACGACATATTGCATCCTACCCTGCAACTTCAAGAGATCCCGATCGTGCAAAATGGCATGCCGGCCTCATTTACACCTGATCTCGCAACGAAACCTATCGATAGTTTCTTTGATTAACATCCATTGAAAAAGTGTTGTCCAGACCCCGGCTTGCTGCAGCAATCCGGGGTTTATTTATGGGTTGTATAAATAAATATGACCGCAATTTCAGCAGCGCTATTTAAACTATTTATCAGCCGACTGATCTTCCCCAATGCCCATTTATTATCGAATGTCCCGCGCCACCCTGAAACCAAGGACAAACAGTTTGGCATCAGCATCATGGCGGCCTCGCTTGGTCGAGCGCAGACTTTCACCCGGTTTATTGAATGCACCGCCGCGAATAACACGCTCACGACACCCACTCTCCTGCCAACTTGAGCCATCGGTAGGCGCACCCTCATAAGAGTTATGGTAGCAGTCATCCACCCACTCCATGACATTGCCGGCCGTATTATTCAAGCCAAAAGGATTAGATTCAAACCGACCGACAGGTGCCGTGGAAACACCGTCCCACTGACTTCCACAATTAAAGCAGTTGGCCTTGCCGTTACCTAGATCAAATCCCCACCAATAGGGGGTATCTGTACCAGCGGCAGCCGCATACTCCCACTCGGCCTCTGTTGGCAGTCGATAACGCTTTCCAGTCTGCTCTGACAACCAGTCGGTATAGGCCTTTGCGTCATTCCAGCTTACATTGATCACCGGGCGCGGTCCTTGCCCCCAACCCAGATCATCCGGTAAGCGACGGTCAGTTGCCGCAGCGAATAATTCATACTCTCTGAAGGTCACCTCATTTTGACTGATACTGTAACTGGGTAAAGTCACCTCGTGCACCGGCAACTCTTCGTTCACCAGATGATTAATTCGACTGCCCATGCTAAAGCTTCCACCACGCACATAGAGCATCACGGGTCCGCTACCACCACCCGCTAACCGGTCCTGTATACGGCTGCCCGTTTCTGGCTCACTCGGCTTTGGTTTCGCCTTCACAACAGGCGGCTCATTACGTTGACTAACAGGAGGGAGGGAAGAGACCGTTTTTGGCTTTTCTATGACCGGTTTCTTCGGGGCTTGCTCTTTTACCAAATCAACAGGCGTAGAAGGCGCCACTGCCGGCAGCTCAGGCTCAAGAACCGGTTCTGCCTCTCTCTTCTGACTGACTGTTTCAGGTGCCACAGGCCGGCTTAAAACCACTGACTCGCCAGTATCCAGGAAACCACTGATAATCTCCCCTTTTCCACCAAGAATCGATAAGACCTCAGCACCTGCAAATGCAAGTACCGCACCCATTAATACACCCAGCAACCCGCGTTTTCGTCCATTTCCCTGATCAACATCCAATCCAGAAGAGGCACTGACAACACGTTTATCGAGCAGGTCATCCCGGGGCCTTTCATTCTCAACCTGTTTCTGTAATTTATATAATGCTTCTTCTACCTGCTTTCTGGATTCACTAGCTTCATCACGTTTAAATAGAGCTTCATCGGCGTCAACCTGTGCGGCTTCCAGTGCCAGCTTCAGCCTATCAACTTCACTGTTACGCTCTTCGGTTTTCTCTTCCAGCAACAGGCTCTCTTTACGCGCACTCTCCAATTCAATGTTCCGCTCATCCAGTGAGCGTTTCAACTTATCAATATCCTGGCGTAACACCTCACACTCAGCTGCATCGGCAGAGCTACTCAACTCCTTTTCCTTCAGGGAGAGTCGTGTTTCATCCAACTCCAGGCGCAGTGCTGAAAGCGCTTTGGCATCTACTTCAGTTGAGCGCTCATCAATACCCTTTTCAGCCGCCTCCAAGGCCTGCTGTAAATGCGCAACATCAGCCACACTCTGTTCACGTACCAGCGCCAATTCTGACTGCAGTGCTTCAAGTTCCCCTGTTAGTTTTTCAATCGCCCGCTCTTTTGCTTCATTTTCACGCCGACCTGCTTCATCACTGTCGCTACTCGTTTCTTTTTGCAAACGAGTCAGCTCCGCCTGCAGTGCCAACTTCTCCTGATTAAGTTGCTCATAGGAGTGATCAGCTTCATCCAGCGCATCATTCAGGGTTGCCAGTTCTGCCTGCAGAACTTTGATATCGGAACTTTCCGTATTGGCTGAACCAACTGACTCCTCTGCACGCACGACAGCCTGTTCTGCCTTAGCTTTTGCAGCAGCCATCTCTTCAAGCTCTGCGCGCAGTGAAGATAACTCATCGGTCTCATTTTGATGATGAGACTCTGCCTCTGCCAGACTTGACTCAAGCTCACTGATTCGTTGTTGCGCGGCATTGAGCGCCTCTTCGATATCCCTTTTTTCTTTTTCTAAATCGGCCAGTGCGTCCGTAAATCCTTGCTGTTTTTCAAGCGCACTTTCTGCCTCCTGTAACTGTTTGCTGAGGCCTGCATCTTCGCCATTTTTATCTTCAAGGGTTTTTTGAAGTGTAGCCAGTGCCTGATCTTTTTCTTCAATGGCAGATTGCAAGCCAGATAACGACTCTTCGCTTTTCTGAAGCGCTTCCGCTAATCGCGCCTGCTCAGCCTGGCTTGCCAACAACGCTTCACTTGTCTCTTCAGATACAGACCCACTCTGTTCTAACAGTCTATTTTCCTGCTCACCCAGCTGACGCTGCAGGTCAGCATGATGCCGTTTTAGCACCGCAAGCTCAGCCGTTAGACGATCGCGCTCATCAGTAATGTTACGCAGCCCACTCTCAGCCTGCGTGCGGCCCTCTACCGCCTCAAATAGTGACTGCTTGAGCGTAGACTCTAACTCGGATTGATGTTCTTGATAGTGCTTCTCCGCCTCAGATCGCTCCAATTCCAGCTGAGCAATCTGCGCTGTTGCACCCTCCAGTTCACCCCGCAGTTGTTCAACTTCAGACTGGAGTAACAGTTGCTGTTTTTCCGCAACAGCTATTTTTTCAATCTGCTCACTTTCACTGGAATTAACACTGGACAGCTCAGCTTCCAATTTTTCAATACGTGCTTCCGCAGTGGCAAGTGCGGTCAGCATGCTCTTTTCACTATCGCCCAGTTGTGACTTCTCTTTCTGCAGCTGGTCTACTGTTTCTTGTGTGGCTTTAAGGCTCTCTTCCAGCTGCGCAGTCTGTGCCTTGCGTTCCTCTGCCTGATCGTTCAGATCAGCCGTCAGCTTTTCAACTTCCGATCGAGCCTGATCAAGATCAGCCTGTAGAGTCTTATGATCATTTTCCAATGCCGTTCGAGCTGACTCGACAGCCGCCATCTCTTCCCGCAATGCCTCAACTGTTTTCTGATCCAGATCCAACTGTTTGAGCGATTTACCCTGTACTTCAAGTTCCTTGTTCAGACGAACTATTTCAGCGCGGGCTTCAGCAAGTGTCTGCTGTTCAGTTTCAAGTGCGTCAACTGATTCTGTCTTCGCTTTCAACTCATCTTTTAACTGGTCTATTTCGGTACGCGTTTGATCACGTTCACGCTCGGTTTGTTCTAGTGTCTCCTGCAGCTGCTTTTGTTCTTCCTGGTTCTTCTCTTGTTCATTTTCAAGGGTTTGTTGGTGTTGTTCCAACTTGGCAATTGCGCTGTCTCGGTCTTTTAGTTCACTGAGGCGACTTTCACTTTCCGCCCGAACATCATTCAGCGATTGCTGAAGTAATTGACCCTGCTCATCCGACTGCGCACGGGCTCTCTTCTCTTGATCGAGGTCAGTCTGGAGTGCATCTAAAGCCTGCTTAGCCTGTTTTTCGTCATCGGCCCTGCTCTCTTTTAGCGTTTTTTCACTTTGCTGTGCGGTTTCCAACCGCTTTTCAAGTTTGCCCACTTGTTGAGCCAGCGTCTTGAGCTCATCTTGTAGATGGTCCCGCTCGGACTTCAATTCTGCCAGCTGTTCACTAACGGCCGATTGCTTATGTTTAAGCGCACCATGCGCTTCGTCACGTTCACGCAAGCGATTTTGCAGACTCGTCACTTCTGCCTCCAAGCGCTCGCGCTCTTTTTCTTCACGCCCCCCGAATTCTTCCGCTTCAGCCAGTCGCCCTTTCAGCTTTTCCAGCATCAGTTTCATTTTACGCGCGCGCTGTAACTGTTCCTGAGCCTGTGCTTCCGTTTTTTGCAGGCGCTGTCGCAACAAACCGGCCTCATCATCGGGTGCACTATGACTATCCGGAGGCTCTATAACGGCATCATCCAGCTCAGGCCTCAGGTTGATAATCTGTGCCCCATCCTGAGTTGGCTCTTTGTTAACCACATCATCAGGAACAGACTCAAGGCCACGCTCCAGCACAAACCCATCCAGGTCGCGCTCCATCAACAGATAAACCGCTGTCGAACTGACCAGGCCATCCTGGCAATAAACCACGTACGGCTTACTGGAATCGAGCCCGGAAACTTTGGCGCGTAGTTCATTGAAGGGAATATTGATGCTCTTCGGTATATGTGACCGTTCATAATCCAGTGCCGAACGGACATCAAGCCAAACCGCACCCTTAGAGACCTTGTCCTGAGCCACTTCATAGCTGATCGCATTGGCCAGGGGCAATTTGATATATTCAAGAAAATCTTTCTTACCCAAACGGAACAGAACACCATCGGTCAGCATACTGACCGTGCTGCCCCGTTTTTGGCCGGACAACAGTGACTCCTCACCTACGGAATCACCCGGACCCAGTCGGGCAATTTCAGTGATATCCCCATCATCACGCTCCTTGGTGATCGCACACTGCCCACGATTGACAAGATAGAAAAAATCGCCTTCATCTCCCTGCCTGATTATCACCTCGCCAGCCGCAACAGGCATCTCCTCCATACGCATCATGATGTTCTGGATATTAGCCGCAGGAATGCGTTGAAAAATGGGTGATTGCAATAACTGGCTCATCCAGTCATCTTCAGAATCCGTATTGAGTTCTTCCACCTGATACAGCGCGTTTCCACCCCGGGAAAGAAGATCACTCAGCAAGCGATTTCCGATCCGTACCACTTCAGCACGGCTCTTGGCCTGAACAGTAAACTTACGGGGAATATGGTGCGCAACCGGGTAACGGGCCATGTTTGACCCTGCCGCTACGGTATCAATCTCTTTGCCTGCCTCAAGAAGTCCTATTTTTCCAGACAGTAGATAGATGCGTTCCGGATTCGTGTCACCCTCACGGAACAAAAAGTCGCCTTTGGCGACCTTTTCAAACTCAACAGAATCCATTAGCTCAGCCAGAGTGTCCTCTGTGAGCGTATTAAGCGGAACCAGCTTCCGCAGAATATCCAACCCGTTCTGTTTGGGTACTACGGCCATACAGCAACTCCCTCTTACCCTAACCCGGCAACCGGGTAATTCCCTTTTATCTACCCGCAATAGCTCTGAGCAGCACGCTTACCACTGGGACTATATTTAACCCAGCCGCCGCCGATTCCATTCAAGCCTCAACAACAGATAACCTAAAGCATATATCAAACCCGTCTCTTAGTTCAGGCAAGGTCAGCATAAATATCCCAAAATATTTATGACATACTGTAAGCCGTCCGAGAAGGAAATACTTATATTTACCTTTGGAAATTGCCAGTTTATCGGCATTATTAGACCAATACTTGAACTGATGCCACAGAATTACGCTGAGAATGGGGATAATGAAACAATCTACCGGGGTCGTGGCGGCAGGCCATGAAGTAACCGCAAATGCCGCCAGAGAGATCCTACTGGCCGGTGGAAATGCGTTTGATGCGGCTCTAGCCGCACTCTTTGCCAGCTGTATCGCAGAACCGGTACTCGCCTCTCTCGGAGGTGGCGGCTTCTTAATGGCCCAAACCGCTGGCGAAAAACCATCGCTCTATGATTTCTTCGTGCAGACCCCGCACGGCCGACCGGCAACTGATGATGTCGACTTCTATCCCATCGTGGCTGACTTTGGCACGGTACAGCAAGAGTTTCATATCGGCATGGGCTCCATCGCCACCCCCGGGGCAATTAAAGGCATCTTCAGCATCCACAAAGATCTCTGCAAACTGCCACTGAAAGAGATCATACAGCCCGCCCGGGAGGCGGCCCTAACAGGCGTTCGAGTTAATAGCTTTCAACACCATATCGCCGATCTGGTCTCCCCTATTATTAAATCCAGCCCGGGAGCGCTTCGCCTGCACGCAACCGCACAACAACCGGACAAGATTGCGCTAATAGATGAAATTATCATCCATCCTGAAATGGCAGACACTTTTGAGATTCTGGCACATGAAGGGGAAGCCCTGTTTTATCAGGGCGAGATGGGGCAGCTACTGACAGATACATGTCGCGACCATGGTGGCTGCCTCACTGCCACCGACCTTGAATCTTATTCAGTAACGCGCCGACAGCCACTGACACTCAACTACCATAACAATCGACTGTTCACGAACCCACCGCCCTCCGTTGGTGGCATTCTGATTGCATTCGCACTCTCCCTGCTAGAGAAAGAAGATCTCGGGCGCACCCCCCAGAACGGCACCGATCATCTACAACGCGTTGCTCATGCCATGCGACTGACCCATGAACTTCGCAATAAACGCCCTATAGGATCTAGTACAGACCTGGAGGCCGACCTCGAGATACTCAGCAGTGAATTCCTCAGCAGTTACCGAGAAGTAATGAGTAACCATAAGACTTTCTCAAGGGGCACCACACAGATCAGCATTGCAGACGGTTCTGGCAATGTAGCGAGCATGACACTATCGAACGGTGAAGGTTCTGGCTACGTTTTACCCGGCTGCGGCATTATGCTGAATAACATGCTGGGTGAGGAAGATATCAATCCGCTAGGGTTTCATCAGTGGCCTTTTAACAGGCGCATCGCATCCATGATGTCACCCTCTCTGGTTGTTGCGGATAACGGTGATGTGATTGCCACTGGCTCTGGAGGCTCAAACCGAATCCGCAGCGCCATCATGCAGGTATTGATCAATCTAATCGACTTCAGCATGCCCATTGAAGAAGCTGTGGAACAGCCCCGCATGCATTTTGAGAATGATCTGTTGAATATAGAAACAGGTCTTAGCGAAGCCGTTATTGCGGCCCTTCGACCACAGTTCCCCCAACTCAATGAGTGGTCGAACAAGAGCCTGTTTTTCGGTGGCGCTCACTCTGTTATGCGCAGAAAAAATGGCCGCCTGAGTGGTGCGGGTGATAGTAGAAGGGGCGGCGTTTGCCTAACTGTATAGCGACTAAAATGCTTCTTAATGACCGCTCATCATCCATTCAAGTCAGACGCTACCCGGTAAATTGAAAAAATGTCTGAGAGCCCGTTTTTTACTGGGAAAAGCCATTTTTTTTGATCAACCACACAAAGAAATGTAAAAAAAGCCCCGTTTTTAGCTATTTTCAAGCCTTAACTACTTGGAAATCTTTAAATCTATGCTATGTTTAGCGCGCACACTTCAGGTCTAACTTAGGAGTTATCCATGGCCGTTAAGAAAAAAGCTGCAAAAAAAACTGCTGCAAAGAAAGCACCCGTAGCAAAGAAGAAAGTAGCCACCAAGAAGAAGGTCGTGGCTAAAAAGGCTGCTGCAAAGAAAGCACCCGCCAGAAAAAAGGCTGCCGCTAAAACAGCAGCCGCACCTGCTAAAGTAAAAGCAATCACCACCAAGCAAACCAAAACCCAAATTCTCCAATCCATTGCTGAAGATACCGGACTGACCAGGAAACAGGTTGCCGATGTATTCACTTCACTGGGTGGCTTGGTAAAAGGTCACATGATGCGTCGTGGATCAGGTGAGTTTGCAATACCGGAGACCGGCGTAAAAGTACGTCGCGTGGTTAAACCTGCACGTAAGGCACGTATGGGACGCAACCCGGCTACTGGTGAAGCAATCAAGATTGCCGCTAAAAGAGCAACGACTGTTGTAAAGGTCACTGCACTGAAAGCACTGAAAGATACTGTTGCCTAAACAACAGCGGGTGGCCTGAGTAATCTCGGGCCACCCACCTCTGATATCCAGCAACGACGGTTTCCTGCTAAAGCTTGCGCAGGGTTAACTGATCTCCTCGCTGAATCAGCTCCAGACGCTTTAAGAAACTCATACCGAGCAAAACTTCATCACCGCCCATTGAGGGTAAAACACTGGCACTGACGTTGGTGAGCGTTATATCCCCCAGTCCCACTTCTGACAACCGGGTTTGCCATGACATGACCGAACCATTAGCTGTTTGGCTCATTCGCTGCGGACCCCGCGGTAGTGCCAGTTTTTTCGCCAGTTCACCTGACATGGCCACATCGGTAGCGCCCGTGTCCAATAAAAAAACCACTTCATGCCCATTTATTCGCCCGTTGGCAACATAGTGACCTGCGCGATTTCGTTTTAGGATGACTTGCGCTATACCCTGTGCATCGGTGGCTGATTCTGGAGTTGAATTAGGGTTATTCTGATTCTCCAAAAGACCACTAAAAAGATAGGAAAGCAATCCAAGCAGTAACACCCAGGAGATGATCATCATCCATCGACCAACACCCCTGGCATCAACACTCTGCTCCCGATTTATCACGGCTCAAACTACCCTTATTGCCTGCACATATAATTGCAGACAGTGACAAAGCAGCATGAGTTCAACACGCCAGATGGGTGGTCACAGATTTTGATGGCGGATGATCGTATCAAAGCACATTCCGTTATTGCTATCACAAACTGGTCCAGAGCTGATCAAAATCCTGTTCATCAAACTCTGTTTTATTTGAGGCCTGCTGCGCCGCCACTTCTGGATCGGTGTAATAGAGTTGAATAAAAGAAGCGGTAGCCTCGATAACCCGGGTGAGAATAACCCGTTTTTTTTCTTCCTGCTGAGTCAGCCAGCTCTTTTCATCCTCTTCTGAATAGAAAGGTGCGGTAATAAGCGTGGCATCTTCATTGGGTCGTTGCTGCAACAGGCCAGGCCAAAATGCCGGCTGTTTAATTCGTCCCCACTGTCTTGAAAAGATAATTGGCGTTATATCACCAGGAAACAGCTCCACACCAAAATCAATGACATCCGGGTGCTCTGCCCGCATCCAACGGATAACACCCAGCCGGAGTGAACTATTCGGCTGGCCATCCTGACCGGTCACGGCAACCAATTCACCTACCGTGATCTGCTCTTCGGCTCCACCCATCCAGCCCAAATGGTAACCACTTACACTCTCATCATAGACCAGGCAGCTACGGGGTAGAGGCTTCGCCTCATCAACAGCCTCGGCATTTAACTCCTCTTCAGAAACAGGCGTTTCTTCAGGTTCACTGTTTTTCAGCTTTTGTACAGGATCATTACTTTCATTAATCCACTGTCGAATACTGCTTAACTCAGGGTCGTCGTAAATCACATGCTCATCTGATGCCAACAATGCACGGGGCACACCCTGGTTTTTTTTCGGCTTCTTTTCGGGGGGGGAGTCAGTATTAAAAGCACCTGGCTTATTCGCTGTCGCTGGTAACTTTTCACCACCCAGCACAGCATAGATGGCCTCTAACCCACAGACCAGCAACACCTCACCCGGCGTTTCATCACGAGATGTCACTCGCCTCGAACCAATACCCCATGTCAACATGAGTCGTGCCATCAAGTCTGGCGAAATTTTATCCGGGGTTCCTTGCGGTCGCATCACACCATGCGGTGCTTCGCTAGCCTCCAATTCATCCGCCAGCTGAACAGCCAGATCTGTAGAATCCAGAATCCAACCTTTTAAAACCTGATGATCGCGTTCCGCCCCTCTAAAACGAGGCGGCTCATCAACCCCTATATCAACAATGTACTGCCCCTCATCCCCGTTGCTTTTACCCAGATCAATCAGTTGGGCCTTAGGTGCCCAGCGCATCAAGGCCATGTAGACACGCTGCACTTCACCCTGCATCAGTCGATACGGGCCTGAGAGAGACAACAGTAATAGCTGTTTATAGAGATCATTCACCGTTGACTGCCTGGTAATAGCCTCTATTTCATTTTCTACCGGGCGCTCTGCCAGTTTTTGATCAAATGCATACCGGTGAATACCATGAATTTCTCGCCAGATATGATGGGGTGCCGGACGATAGAGCAGATAAGCCTGCAACAGGTTAAGCCCAAGAAAGTAGAGCACCCTGTGTAATGCCGTGGCACGATTTGACTTGTGCAACAGATGCCCTGCTAATGATTCATGATGGTACTGATCTAAAATCACTTTGTAGGCTTGTACGCTGAGTATGCAGAGTTCTTCATGCAGCTCCGAGAGCAGTGACGAACGCTTTGATAGTGGCAGATGCTCTCTATCAAAACTCTTCTTTAAAGACCCCAGTGTAAACAGTAGCGGCTCAAGCAGTAGTTCCATGTTCGCGACACGCGCCGAGACTGGTATCGTAGCAGCATTCATCTGCTTGAGTAGTTTTTGCAGCGTCTGGGCCACTTGACCCACATTACCCATTGGCAGCTCTTCGAGTAAAAGCTTGAAACGCTTCGGCTCGAAAGTGTCATCTCCACGGGAAAGGGGTTCGCGATGCGGAAGGAGATAGGGATTACTGGCTTTGGTCACGGGGGTCTCTCCTTGTTCTTTTCTTATTCAATTGGGCACTTCTCTGAAGTCAACATTAAACGATTAAAGTGTCACGTTTAGGTTTATTATTTACTCAGTATACAGCCTTGAAGATCAACTCCAGGGCTTAATATGAGCAATATCTACGTTATCTCTACACCGTCATATTAAGTATAGCTCCAAAGACTCTACGAGCGCTTTTTATTACTACAGAGAGGCTTCATTCATCACGCCTATGGTGTCATTGGAAATTTCGATCACTATAGGTCCTGTTTGATCTGGTAGGAACGGCTCAATAAGAGTATCTTACCAAATTCTAAATTATGGGTTTTTGCGTGCCCTCTATAGCGACTGAAATGTCCGCGTGGGAGCTATTTCCAGCCCAGCTTTTCGAATGAACCCTTTCCGCAACGGAGGAAAATCCATGACGGAAGTAATTGCAACCAATCAGACCATCCTGGTGGTCGGCGGCGGTATCAGCGGTCTCACCGCTGCTCTGGAAGCGGCTGAAACCGGTAAACAGGTCGTGCTGGTTGAAAAACGTCCTTACGTTGGTGGCCGCGTCACCCAGCTGTATAAGTATTTCCCTAAGCTCTGCTACCCCACTTGCGGACTGGAGATTAATCAGCGCCGGGCCAAGATGAACCCGAACCTGACCATTCTGACCATGGCCGAGGTAACGGATATTCAGGGCGAGGCCGGCGACTATACCGCCAGCGTCAAACTCAGCCCGCGTTATGTCAATGATAACTGCACCGGCTGTGGCGACTGCGGTAAGGCCGTCAGCGCTGAGTTTGACGATGAGTACAACTACGGTTTGGGCAAGCGCAAAGGCGCTTACCTGCCCCACCGTATGGCTCACCCGCAACAGTATGTCATCGACCCAGCTATTCTCGGCACGGACGATGCCGAAAAAGCCAAGGCCGCCTGTAAAGTGAATGCCGTTGACCTCGACATGCAGGAAGAGACGGTCAGCTTTAAGGCTGGCGCGGTTGTCTGGGCCACCGGCTGGCAACCCTACGACGCCAACAAGATTCAACCCTATGGTTATGACCGCTTCAGCAATGTCATCACCAATGTGGAGTTTGAGCGCATGGCCGATCCCAACGGCCCGACCGGCGGTAAGATCCTGCGTGCCGACGGCTCACCCGCCAAGAACATCGCCTTTATTCAATGCGCCGGTTCACGTGACAAGAACCACCTGCTGCACTGCTCACGCATCTGCTGTATGGCCACACTGAAACAGACTCACTATGTTCAGGAAGCGCTGGGTGATGAAGGCAAGTCCACCATCTACTATATCGATATCCGCGCCATTGACCGGTTTGAAGAGTTCTACCAAACCGTGCGTGAGAATCCCAACGTCTCCTTCATCAAATCCAAGGTTGCCTCTATTGTCGAGAACAGAGAGAACAGCAATCCTGTATTGAAGGGCGTGGATACAGAGGGCTATCACCGCTACGAAAACGAGCATGACCTGGTGGTACTCGCCGTGGGCATGCAACCCAGCGTTGACAAAGCAAGCTTCCCGGTCGACATCGTCATCAATGAGGAAGGCTTTATTGAGCCTGCCAGCGAGAATGGCGGCATCTTTGCTGCTGGCTGCTCATCTGATGCGCTGGATGTCAATCGAGCAGTTCAGCAAGCCACTGGCGCCGCACTGCGCGCTATTCAGGTAGTCAACCGCGTCGCCGGAACGGAGGGTTAACAACGTGTCTGACGAAAAGAAATTTGCCGGTTATATCTGTACTGGCTGTGGCATTGGGGACCGACTGGACCCTAGCCAACTGGAGTCGATTGCCACCCGCGAGGGTAAGATGCAATCCTGCAAGCAGCATGAAATGCTCTGCAACAGCGAAGGCGTCCAGATGATCCGTGACGACATCGCCAACGATGCCGTGACTCATGTAATGATTGCGGGTTGCTCTCGCCGCGCCAAGGTTGAAGCGTTCAACTTTACCGATGTTGCCCTGACCCGCGCGAATCTGCGTGAAGGTGTCATCTGGGTACGTCCCGACGCGGATGAGCATCAGGAGACCACCCAGGAGATGGCCGACGACTATATCCGTATGGCCTGTGCCGAGCTGAAGTCCATGTCCCAACCGGCACCTTCTGGTGAGCAACAGCTGAACAAGACCATCATGGTTGTGGGTGGGGGTATTACCGGCATGACAGCGGCGATTGAAGCCGCTGCGGCCGGTTATCCGGCTCACATCATTGAGAAATCTGGCGCACTGGGTGGCCAGGCAGCCGACTATATCAAGTCTATCCCGACCCGCTCGCCATACAGTGAACCGCAGGAGACCGGCGTAGCCGAGATGATTGCGTCCATTGAAGCCAATGACATGATCACTGTTCACCTCAACAGCACGGTGGCCAAAACATCTGGCGCACCCGGCCGTTTCAGTGTTGAGATCGCTACAGAATCCGGCGCAGTCGAAACTGAAGCCTCTGGTGCCATCATCCAGGCCACCGGCTTCAATCTTTACGACCCCTCCGAACTTAAACAGTACGCCTATAGCAGCAGTCCGGACATCGTCACCAATGGCGAACTGGAAAAGCTGGTCAAGGCGGCCAATGGTGGCGCGATCAAGCGTCCTTCGGATGGCAAAGAAGTCCAGGCGGTTGCCTTTGTCCAGAATGTAGGTCAAAGCTCAACCGAAGAGGGACAACTCTCCTATCACTCTGGTATCGGCGATCTGATTGCCATTAAGCAGGCGATGTATTTCAAGGCACAGAATGGTGATTGTGATACCACTATCCTGTTTTACAACCTGCGCACCCCTGGTGCGGCCGGTGAAGACTTCTACCGTGCCGGCCAGGAGAAGATGGTGACTTTCTCCAAAGGCGAGGTGACTGAGGTCGTACCCGGTGACAGCCTGGAAGTGAAGTTCAAGGACCTGATCCTGGATGAAGAGACCAGCATGCAGGCCGATCTGGTGGTACTGGATGTAGGCATGATGCCTAACTCTGGCCCTGATCCCTATGCCATACCCATCGTTATTGATGAAGATGACGCCGCTGCAGAAGCCACAGAGGAGGTTGTAGAAGCACCGACCGTCAGTGTGGACTCCATCCTCAACCTGGATTATCGTCAGGGTACGGATCTGCCGCATCTGAAGAACGGCTTTACCGATTCGCACTTTATCTGCTTCCCTTATGAGACTCGCCGTACCGGCATCTATGCTGCTGGCCCTCTGCGTCGTCCCATGGACATGCGTCAGGCACAAGACGATGCCGCTGGTGCCGCCATGAAGGCAATCCAGGCCGCAGAAAATGCAGGCAAGGGCATGGCCGCCCATCCCCGTGCCGGCGATCTGTCGTTCCCGAAATTCCGTATGGACGGCTGCACCCAGTGTAAGCGCTGTACGGTTGAGTGTCCGTTTGGTGCCATCAACGAAGACGAGAAAGGCTACCCGATGTTCAACGAGTCCCGCTGCCGGCGCTGCGGAACCTGTATGGGTGCCTGCCCGGTTCGCGTGATCTCCTTTGAGAACTACTCAGTAGAAACCGTAAACCAGCAGATCAAGAACGTTGAAGTGCCCGAAGAGTGGGATGAGAAACCCCGCATTTTGGTACTGGCCTGTGAGAACGACGCCTACCCCGCACTGGATCAAGCCGCCATGAATGGCGTCGAGATCAACCCCTGGGCGCGCGTCATTCCTGTCCGCTGTCTGGGCTCTGTCAGTCTCTCCTGGATCACTGACTCGCTTAACAGCGGTTATGACGGCATTGTCCTGATGGGCTGTGCGAAAGGTGACGACTATCAGTGTCACTTCGTACGCGGCTCCGCCATGGCGCATGAGCGCATGGGTAAGGTGGGCGACACGCTCTCCTCACTCAATCTGGAGCCAGAGCGCGTGGTGGTCTACGAGGTGGCAATTACTGACGTAGAACGCGCACCCAAACTGATCAATGATATGGCTGAGACGGTTGAGAAGATCGGCCTGAGCCCATTCAAGTTCTAAGGGAAACGGATTATGAGCGATTTAAATACCGCAATGACCGAAAGGTACCGCAGCAACTTCCTGAAAGAGGTTGAGGCGAACGTCGAAGAGGGCGAATGGGTCAAGATGTGTATGCAGTGCGGCGTCTGCGCCGGCTCATGCCCACTGGGCAATGCCTGGGAACATACCCCTCAGAAACTGTTCATGATGATTCGTGCCGGCAAGCGTGAGGCCGTTCTCTCATCCGACGCCATGTGGATGTGTACCTCCTGCTATAACTGTATTGCACGCTGTCCTCGTGGACTGCCAATCACCCACATCATGCACGGCCTGGCGCACTACGCCAAACGCTTGGGTCTGTCGCCCAAAAATCAGCCGACTCAGCAGTTCGCACAGATCTTCTGGGACAACCTGATGAAGAAAGGCCGGGTCAACGAGTTGAAGTTGGGTCTCTCCATGTACTTCAAAGACGGCTTTGGACAGGGCGTAAAGAATGCCATGGCCAATAAGACGCTGGGACAGAACATGATGAAGGCCAAGCGCATGAGCGTGATGGAGATCTTTGGGGGTCACAGCGTCAAAGACACCAGCGGTCTGCAGAAAATGATCAAGAAGGCCCAGGAAATTGAAGATGCCAAAATCCAGGGCAACAGCTAACTGAGGAATATCACAATGGCTAAGAAAGAAGTCTCATTCTACCCAGGATGCTCCTCACAAACTGGAGCCTCCTCATCTAACATGATGCGCGCCACTCAGACCATGTGCGACGAGCTGGATATCACGCTCAACGAGATTCCGGACTGGAACTGCTGTGGTGCATCCATTGGCTACGGCGGCGGAGGTGAACTGCCACGCCTGACGCTCTCAGCGCGTAACATTGCGCTCTCTGAGCAGAACAACCCGGGCCAGGACATTGTGGCCACCTGTGCCGCCTGCTGGCTCTCGACTCGGGAAGCCAAAGAACGTCTGCATGAAGATCAGGATATGTTCCGCGATGCCAATACGGCACTCAACGAAGCCAACCTGAAACTCAACAACCAAACGCCTGTGCGTCACATGGTTGAAGTGCTGATTGAAGATATTGGCTTTGAAGCGATCCAGGCGAAAGTTCAAAAACCACTGGAAGGGTTGAAGATCGCCAGCTATGTTGGCTGTCAGACCAACCGCCCGTTCGGTATTGCTGAAGAGTCGTTTGAGAATCCGGTCTATCTGGATCACCTGATCGACAGCGTTGGCGCCGAGTCCATCCCGACCTACGAGAAAAAAGTACAGTGTTGCGGTGGCGCCCTCGCCTTCTCAGAACCTGAGAAGTCACAGGAGATGATCCACGGCATCATTGAAGCGGCCTATGATCACGGTGCCGATATGATCGCGACCCCCTGCCCCTTGTGTCAGGCCAACGTCGAGATCTATCAGGATCAGATCAACGAACGCTTTGGCAGCAAGTTCAACATGCCGGTAGTCTATTACAGCCAGTTGATGAGTGTCGCCTTCGGTCGTAACAGTAAAGATGCGGCACTGGATGGTCAGATCATCCGCGCCAAGTCACTGGAAGATATTGCGGGTAAATAATTTTAGATACCACTAAAAGCAATAAACATAACAATAAACCTGGCCCTCTTTTGAGGGCCATTTTTTTGCGGTAAATATTCAACCCGTGGAAGCCGACAACGCCCATCCAACACTAAGCGCAGTCACACCCAGCCATTCTACCGCGCAATAGTTAAGGTAATCTGACCACGCCTTACTCATTTCCCATGTAGACGTAAAAACCGTATCATCCCTCCATGTCGACGATCATTTCCATTGCCAATCTTTGCAAGACCTACGAAGACGGACACCAGGCACTCAAACAGGTCAATCTTGATATTCAGGAAGGCGAAATACTCGCTTTGCTCGGCCCCAACGGGGCTGGAAAAACCACACTCATATCGATTATTTGTGGTTTGGTATCACCCAGCTCAGGCAGCGTATCTGTAGGTGGCTTTGATATCATCGAGCACTATAGAGAGACCCGCAAACAGATTGGCCTGGTTCCACAGGAACTCACACTGGCGGCCTTTGATAAGGTTTGGGATACCTTGTCCTTTAGCCGCGGCCTGTTCGGTAAAAAGCCCGATAACGGCTACCTCGAGCAGCTGCTAAAAGATCTTTCACTGTGGGATAAGCGGAACAATGAACTTCGAACCCTTTCGGGTGGGATGAAGCGCCGGGTACTAATCGCCAAAGCCCTTTCTCATCAACCTAAAATTCTTTTTTTAGATGAGCCGACAGCCGGTGTAGACGTCGAACTGCGCAAAGATATGTGGCGAATCGTCAGCCAACTGCGCGAGTCAGGTGTCACCATCATATTGACCACGCACTACATTGAAGAAGCTGAGCAAATTGCTGACCGGGTTGGCATCATCGATAAGGGCGAACTGCTCCTAGTGGATGACAAGGTAAACCTGATGCAGGAGCTGGGACGCAAACAATTAATCATCCAACTCAAAGAGCCGATTACCACCCTTCCTGATTCAATGGCACCTTATGCCCTTGAACTTTCCGACGACGGACATCAATTGATTTACACCTATGACACACAAGGCAAGAGCACCGGTATTACCGCACTGCTTCAGTCCATGCATTCTGCCGGACTCAGCATGAAAGATCTCAAAACAACCCAAAGCTCTTTGCAGGATATCTTTGTCAATCTGGTGCAGGCACAGCAATGAACATACAAGCCGTAAAGGTTATCTACAAATACGAAATGTTGCGCACCTGGAACACCCTGTTTCAGAGTATTGCCTCACCAGTGTTATCCACCGCTCTCTATTTTATTGTGTTTGGTTCTGCTATCGGCTCACGCATACAATCGGTTGACGGCGTAAGCTACGGATTATTTATTGTGCCGGGCTTGATGATGCTATCCATCCTGACACAGAGTGTCTCGAATGCCTCGTTCGGTATTTTCTTTCCAAAGTTTACCGGCACGGTTTATGAGGTCATGTCGGCACCGATCTCATTTTTTGAGATCTTGCTGGGCTATGTTGGAGCCGCCACAACAAAGTCACTCATTATTGGCATAATCATTTTACTGACAGCCAGCTTTTTTGTTGATTTACGTATCGACCATCCAGTCTGGATGGCCCTGTTCCTGATTCTCACCTGTATCTCATTCAGCCTGTTGGGCTTTATTATCGGCCTGTGGGCCAATAATTTTGAAAAGTTACAGGTGGTGCCCCTGTTAATCATTACGCCGCTGGTCTTTCTGGGAGGCACTTTCTATTCGGTCAGTATGCTCCCCCCCCTGTGGCAGACCATTACTCTGTTTAATCCCGTTCTCTACCTGGTGAGTGGATTCCGCTGGAGTTTTTTTGAGGTCTCAGATGTGAGTGTCGGTATCAGCCTGGGGGTCATCCTGCTGTTTCTCGCCATCTGCTCAGGCATTGTCTGGTGGATGTTTAAAACCGGCTACCGCCTTAAACAATAAAAGCGCCATATAAT
>ATLU01000090.1_pt1 | contig 34149 bp, 35 predicted proteins | sample 178751 | NCBI WGS metagenome assembly ATLU01 (sample SAMN02211837, study PRJNA209200) | bioreactor metagenome | isolation source: day 23 sample from continuous culture bioreactor inoculated with sediment... | place: Germany: Wadden Sea | collected 2011
GAGAAGCTTTGGAAAAAGCTCAAGAAGCTGGCCAAACATCCCAAATACGGTGTGCCTGATGAAGTTCAGACTTTCGATTACATCTACGGCGTCCTACATTGCCCCGCCTATCGCGACACCTATGCCGAGTTCCTGAAGATCGACTTCCCACGCATTCCGTGGCCCAGTTCCCCGGATGAATTCTGGGATGTCTCGCAAAAAGGCCAAGAACTGCGCAAACTGCATTTAATGGAACCCGCCGCAATCGGTGACACGTCCTACCCTTATCTGGGTGAAGGAGACAATGTGGTCGACAAACCAGCCTTCAAGGATGGAAAAATTTGGATCAACAAGACCCAGTATTTTGACGCCGCGCCCGAGGTCTCATGGGGCTTTTACATCGGAGGCTATCAACCGGCGCAGAAATGGCTGAAAGACCGCAAAGGGCGGGCGTTGAATTTTGACGACCTGTGCCATTACCAGTCGATCCTGAAAATCCTGTCCGAGACTGACCGGATCATGAATAGCATCACCATGGATTTAGGTACCAAAGACAAGTTATAAGGCGCTCAAATTTTATGAACGTAATTAAATGGATTCTAAGACTTCTTGGCCTCGGCCTCATTGGCTTTGGTTGTCTAGCTGCTTTCGACAGCTATCGCGGTGGCTACTTCTCCATGCCCGATCTGATGGAAGGTGAGTATCCAGTGTCATTTAAATCCGGCTTGCGAGCTATCGTCGTGGATGCAGATGTCCCTTACCACAGAAGGTCCCAGTCGCAGTTCTTCAAGCGCCTTTCGACAGCCACCCCAGACCGGCGATATATCGGCATCCCCTATCAAGTCGCATCATGGTTTGAGGACCGATGGTCATATTGCCAAGCACCGTCGAAAGCTGAAGCGAATGCAATTCGGAGCACTTTGCCACCAGACCTCAAAACGAGAATGATTGGCGCGCGTCTTGACGCTGTGTGCACAATTGACTCCGACGGTGAAACCATTCCTCGTGGATTGGTGTTTTCGGTACCGAGATAGAAAATGCCTCAAACCAGTAAGATCAACCGACTCGCCGTCATTACCTTAGACGGCCCGACCGAATCTATCTCTTGACCGTAACACAACTGCCACAGTACCGAACCTGCTTCCGATATGCTTCCGGATTATTCGGCCCGGACATCTGCACTAGGTGAGATCTCTCAAGTTATTGATATTATTGATAAAATGGTGCCCCCACACGGACTCGAACCGCGGACCTACTGATTACAAATCAGTTGCTCTACCAGCTGAGCTATAGGGGCACTTTGGGTGATTTACGAAACTCTGCCCGAAGGTTCAAGCCTATTTTCCCGCCTTGGCCATAAAAGCGACCGCAGCGAGGCCAACGGCGATCACCATGATCGCGGGGGGGGCCGCTTGTTCGAGTTGTTCCAGGGAAGCTTGCTCGTACACACGCGTCGCCAAAGTCCCGTAATTAAAGGGTCTCAGCAGCAATGTGGCGGGCAGTTCTTTCACACTATCGACGAAAACCAACAAGAGTGCGGTCCCCACTGATCCCCTGATCAGCGGGATATAAACTTCTAACAAAGCCCCCTTTGCGCTGCGCCCAAGCGAGCGAGCGGCCATTGGAAGGCTTGGCGAAATCCGTTCAAATGCTGCATCTGTCGCGCCCTGTGCGATTGCAAAGAATCGTACGCAATAGGCATAGACCACAGCAAACGCCGTCCCTGTCATCAGAAGACCAGGATCCCATCCTGTCAGCGCTACAACCCCATCGGCCATCGCATTGTCAGCGGCAGCCATGGGGATCAAGATACCCACACCCAAAACGGCCCCGGGGGCTGCATAGCCAATCGTGGTCAGCGGCATCAGTTTGCGTGGCAACATGCGGCCTGACATCCTTACGCCATAGACCAAGAACAGCGCGCCCAAGACGGTGATAATCGCCGCAGACCCCCCCACGGCAAGCGTGTGCCACAATGCCGACAGCAACCCGTTTGAGAACCAGTATTCCGGCTTGTTAATCGCGTGAAAGAGCAAAACCCCCACGGGTAAGACAAAGCCGACCACAAAAGGTACGGCGCAGAAAAACAGAGCAATAGCGGCGTAGGGCCCCGAAAGCCGGCGCGCCGTGACCGGCCTGCTTTGGCGTGACATCCGATAAAAACGGCTGCGCGAACGGCTGACTTTTTCCAAGGCGGCGAGCAAAAACACAAACCCCAAGATTACCAGAGCAATCTGCGCGGCACCGCCAGCATTATGGCTTTCAAGCCAGATTGAAAAGATTCCGGTGGTCAGGGTTTGCACCGCAAAGAAATCCACCACGCCAAAATCCGAAACAGTTTCCATCATCACAATCGCAACACCCGCGGCGCAGGCAGGGCGCGCCAGCGGCAGGCCCACGCGCCAGAATCGAGCAAACGGCCCTGCGCCCAGCGCGCGCGCCACCTCATATGCATCCCCAGATTGCTCCCGCAACGCGGTACGCGCCAGTAGAAACACATATGGATTGAGGGCTGCAGTGAGCACCACAATGGCCGCCCAACGCGAGCGGATTTCCGGAAACCAGTAATCGCGGGACGATTGCCAACCAAACACCTCGCGCAGCGCGGATTGCACGGGGCCTGCATATTCAAGAAAATCCACCAACGCATAGGCCCCCACATAGGCAGGGATGGCCAGTGGGGTCAGCAGCAGCCACTGTAACCAACGCGAGCCCCAAAATCGATACATTGTCAGCATCCAGGCCGACCCCATACCGATCGCCGCGGACAACCCGCCGACCGAAAGACACATCACCAAGGTGTTGACCGCATAGCGCGGCAATGTGGTCGCCATCAGATGTGGCCATGCGTTTTCAACCGGCGTCAGGGCCATCCACAGGATCGACAAGATGGGCATTAAGACCAACACCACAATCACACCTGCGCCAACGGACCACGGATTGGGTCGCCAGCTGGTTCCTATTTTTGGCGCTGCCTGCGCATTAACTCGAGTCTTTTGCTTGGTCATCCCCTGCCCATAACCCAATTGTGGTTTATCTGTCCAGAAAAGCGCCATATGTTTGTGATAAGAAACGAAAAGGACACAGACCAAGATGAAGTTCTCTTTTCACATCGGCGCGCATTGCACGGATGACGAGCAATTGCTGCGATCGCTGCTGAAAAACGCAGGCCTCTTGGCACAAGAGGGTGTTTGCGTGCCCGGCCCCAGTCGTTATCGGGGCATTCTTGCGGATGCTCTGAATAAGCTGAACGGTGAAAAAGCCGACTTAGATACGCAAGAAATGCTAATTGAGCATTTTGTCGACCTGGAAAATGCCGATAGGATCATCTTTGGTCATGAGAACTTTCTCGGCGCGCCCTTCCGGGCCTTTGAGGGGGGGATGCTTTACCCCCTCGCGGAACGAAATGCCCAACGGCTGCGCAACCTGTTCCCGATGCACCAGGTCGAGTTTTTCATGGGGATGCGCGATATTGCCACCCTGATCCCTTCCCTTGCCGCAAAAGTCCCCGAAGACCGCTTGGCCCAGCTTCTGAATGGCGTGGACCCACGTCAACTTTATTGGTCAGACACGCTTTATGCGATGCGCGAGGCCACACCAGACTGCCCAATCACGGTCTGGTGTAACGAAGATACGCCATTGGTCTGGCCAGAAATCTTACGCGAGGTGGCCGGTCTCGACCCTCATGTTCGATTGCAGGGCGGTCTGGATGTCTTGCACCAGATAATGGCCAAAGAAGGCATGCAACGCCTTAAGGCCTATCTCGATACGCACCCAATCCACAACGAAATCCAACGTCGGCGGGTGTTGGCGGCCTTTTTGGATAAATTTGCGCTTGATGAAGAAGTCAACGAAGAGGTTACGCTGCCGGGCTGGACTGAAGATCTGATGGAAGAACTCTCGCAAACCTATGACGAAGATATGCGCGAGATCAAATCCATCTCAGGCGTGAGTTTGATCAGCGTATAGGGCGCATAGAAAAGCCCGCAAAAAGCGGGCCATTCTCATCACACAAAGGCGGCCAGTTTTACATACCAAGCGCTTCTTTATACATTTCAAGAACCGCTTCTTCTTCGGCAATATCATCTTTGTCGCGTTTTCGCAGTGCAATCACTTTGCGCATGACCTTGGTGTCATAGCCACGCCCTTTGGCTTCGGCCATGACCTCTTTTTGCTGCTCAGCAATGTCTTTCTTTTCCATCTCAAGCCGTTCGAAACGCTCGATAAACTGGCGAAGTTCGTCGGCGGTCACTCGGTAACTCATGTCAGAATTTTGATCGTCCATATTATCCTCTCGGGCGTCTTATTGGCGTTGCGGACCATGACTAACCAGAACCTTGCCGCCCTTCAAGGGGTTGCGCGCGCGGCGCTTGCAGGTTAGGCGCATTCTCACCAAATTGTTTCGTATGATACCGCTATTCTTGGTCTCACGAAACCTGTTAAACAGATGAGGTGTGTCTATGGAATGGCTGATCATTGTTGGCGCCGTTGTGTCTTTTGTTGGGCTGATCGGATTGGTTCTCAGCGCCGTAAAGGTGATGAAAGCCAAACGCGCCGGCCTGGAAGATGCGGATTTACGGGCACGTATTCAAAAAGCGATGGTGCTGAATATGGGGGCCATGGCCCTGTCGGTGCTGGGCCTGATGTGTGTGATCCTTGGGGTCACACTGTCCTGAAATTTCCAACGCTAGTATAGAGCGTTTCGCAACGCTATTCCTCATTCATATCAGAAAAACGCCGACCATTTTTGATCAGCTCGGCAAAAAGAGGACTCGGCGACCAAAACTGCGGTTCCTCGCACTGATAAGATTTTAGCGCGTTTTCTACGGTCAGCAGTCCCAGCTGATCAGCCGCCATCATCGGACCACCGCGATGCCGCGGATACCCGTAACCATACAGCTCAACCACATCGATATCCGACGGGCGCAAGGCGACAGCTTCGTCCAAAAGTCGCGCACCTTCATTGGCCATTGCTGCCACACAGCGCATTTGGATCTCGTCTTCAGAAAAGCTGCGAGGGGCAATCCCTTTTTCCAGCCGCACGGCTTCAATAATCGCCAAAACATCAGGGTTTTCGATAGGGGTGTTTCCGCCGCCATATACGTAATACCCTCTGCCGGTTTTCTGGCCAAACCAACCATTTTCACAAATCTTATCACCGATGGCGACATATCGATCCATCGGGTTCCGCGCCGCAGCGAGGCGTTTGCGCCGCGCCCAGGAAATATCCAACCCAGCCATGTCCAGTACCTGATAGGGGCCTAACGGAAATCCATAAGCACGCATTGCATGATCAATTTCCGCAGGAGTTGCACCGTCTTCGACCATGAAATCCGCCGCCAACCGATAAGCTGCCAAAATGCGATTGCCAATAAACCCATCTGCCACACCGGCCCGCACCGGCACTTTGCGTAGTTTCTTGGCCAAGGCAAAACCCGTTGCCACGACATTTGGATCGGTCTTGGACCCAACCACCACCTCAAGCAGTTTCATGATATGGGCGGGAGAGAAAAAGTGGTATCCAACCACATCTTCCGGGCGGGAAATGGTCGCTGCCAGCGCATCAATATCCAAATAGGAGGTGTTGGTCGCCAAGATCGCGCCCGGACGCATTACCTGATCCAATTGCGCGAAAACATCACGCTTCACTATCTCATCCTCAAACACTGCCTCGATCACAAGATCCACAGCACCTAGGTCTTGCATGTCTGTACTGCCGGTCAGCCGCGCCATCCGATCTGCCTGGGTTTGCGCATCAATGCGCCCCTTCTCGACGGATTTTTCATAATTGGTGCGGATCTTGGCAAGGCCCGCTTCCAGACCTTCGGAATTGCGCTCAAGGAGGGTGACGGGAAAACCCGCGTCGAGGCAGGATATCGCGATGCCGGACCCCATGGTCCCTGCCCCAACCACTCCTATTGTTTTCACCTCACGCAGTGCCGCCCCTTCTAATTCAGGGATTTTGGCGGCACGGCGCTCAGCAAAAAATGCATGGCGCAGGGCCACAGCTTGGGGTCCTGTTTCAAGCTCATCAAAAGCTTGGCGCTCCATCGTAATTCCAACGTCAAACGGCAGCAGACTGGCCGCTTCGACACAGTTGATGATGCGTGCAATATTATTGCGTTGCGTGTTTGCATGCTGCGTGCGTGCAGTGGCAACAGCTGCGGCAAAACGCGCGGGATCCCCAAGTCCGAATGTTTGCGCGCGTGTCGGGCGTGGTCCTGCGTTATGCGCGATCAAATTACGCGCGGTCGCCATGGTGGCTTGGCGTAGGTTCTTGTTTACAGCCTTGTCGATCATCCCCGTTGCTTCGGCCTGCTGCGCACCCACTGGTTTTCCTGAAAGCATCATGTCCAATGCTGCCTGGGCGCCGACCAGACGCGGCAAACGCTGCGTAGCTCCACCTCCGGGTAACACGCCTAAATTCACTTCTGGAAGGCCCATTTTGGCGGATTTGTCTGCAAGACGGAAATGACAGGCCAAAGCCAACTCTAACCCTCCGCCCAAGGCCGTGCCATGGATTTCAGCAATCACAGGCTTGGGGCAGCCTTCCAACCGGTCACATACTTGAGAGAGGATCGGTGTAGCCCGAGGAGAGCCAAACTCACGAACATCCGCGCCCGCCGGAAAGGTCCGCCCCTCGGCACGAAGGATCACGGCGCGCACAGTGTCATCTTGTGCAATTGCTCCAAGATGGGTCCACAGCCCGTCGCGCACAGCATGGCTAAGCGCGTTTACGGGTGGGTTGTCCATAGTCAAAATGGCCACCCCATCCACGATTTCACAAGTGACAGCTTCGCTCATCATCCCCTCCTTAATTCATGCCCAAAAAGGGGGGCTTTTCTTTGCGAAAGTCAATGCAAGGTTCGCGCGCCTCACAACTTTACCGACCAACCGGTCGATAATGCAACAGATGTGTCACATAGAAAACATTATGAGGTGGCGCGCATTATGCACATTTCCGACAAAACGGCGTATGTGGAACCACAGCTAATCTTTCCTCCGAAATCTCGTCACCGCATTTGACACAATCCCCGAACTCGCCCTTCTCGATCCGGCGAAGTGCCGCGCGGATTTTGACAATTTCGTCTTGCCCGGATGTCCCCAATCCTTCGAGGACTTCATCCTCTTCCCGTTCAACCGCCAATTCTTCCCAATCTTTTGATTGATGGCTGTCTAACTCTTCTTCAATCCCATGAAGGCGTACATCAAGTTCCTGCAGTCTTCTTTGCAAGATTTTGCGAAATTTATCTGTATCGATCATCGCAGATCTCCTTTCGGATCAATGCTGACACCCCCAAGGATTAGGGGCATTGATACAGGTCAAAGGATGTGGCGATGATGTTTGCCGGCGGGCCACACGCGCGACATTGCGCCAATCCCCAACCGTCCTTTGCGTTATTCTTCTCAGTCCATCAGGCTTAGATCCGAAAGGTCCGGTAAATTGGAAAAGTCACCCAACCCTTCTAGTGGCGGCAGGTCAGGCGCATCCCCTCCCCCCATCGGTGGTAAATCAGGAAGGTCCGCTAGGTCGGGTAGGCCCATCATTTCAGGCACCTCTGACGAGGGGCCTGCGGCCAGTCCGCCGCCATCCAGATCGGCAATATCGCCCATCATATTTGAGATTTCTGGCGTCTCCACAATACCGCTCGCCGTCATAGGTGCCATCATTGCAGCCCCATTGCTAGCAAAGTCAGTTTTGTCATTCGGATCCTCAGTCAGGTTCACACAAACAGCGCGATGTCCAGCCGTTGCGCCGAGGCGACCAAGGCTGATCTTTCCCCCGAAGATATCTTCAAGCATGACCTGGACAACCGCATCACGCGGCACGGATATCTGAGCCCCAACAGTCAACGCCGTGACATCCGCCAATGTCATCTCCACCCGATGAAGCACGGCATTCATTTCGGTTTGCGTATCCATAGCAATTTCGGCCATAGATCCCACCTGATCACTCACTTCAGATGCGCCGGTTGCGGGCTTTGCCCGTGGCAACTCATAGGGCATAACCAGTGTCAGAAGACCTTCTTTAGACTTTCTCTCCAGATCAATCGTGACATTGAAGACCCGGTAGGGGATATCCTCCAACGCCATCTGAATAGCCCGCGGATCCTCAAGGGCCATCGCGTATTGAAACCCTGCCAAAGCCGGCGCCACAGGCAAGCTCGCTTCGACTGCTTCATCATGAAACCGGTTCAAAATTGAATTGCAGAAATCGACACACATGATGGCGTCTGTGCGCGTCGGAGCGCGCGCAAGGGCCGGGCTGGGAACCACACGGCCGGTTGTTTGCTTTTCAATCAACGCGGCCATCAGTTGCGGGTTGAAAAGTGCCAATCCCAACCGGCCACTCTCGCCTTGCAACAAGGCCAGTAACGAATGCTCTTCAATACCTTCAACCAAAGGCGTCAAAACGGAACGCGACATTTCGACAGAAGTGGCTATCACCTCCATTTCCATACAATCATCGCCAGCGCGCGCCACCGCCAAACGCAGCGCAAGCTCCGGCGTCACCCGCCCGATTTCAGGGGGCGGTCGGCCTTCGCCCGCAAGGCGACGTTTGACATTTGATCGGTTGGGTTCGCTCATTTTTCTGCCTGAAACTCTTGGACCGAGAGTTGCCCAGACAAGGTTTACAAATCGTTGATTTTGAGAAAAAATCAGGTGATTTCATTGCATTTACTACAGAAAATCACATCGCAACGGGCAACGTCACCCGAAACGCAGCACCGCTTTGCCCAGGCAAATAGGTCACTGTTCCGCCAAGCTTATCCATAATTTCGCGACAAATCGCCAGCCCCAAGCCGGCGCCACCAGCCGCGGCCTGATCAGACAGGCGTGAGAATTTCTCAAAAATCACCGCTTGGCTTTCGGGTGGGATCCCCCCTCCATTATCGACAAAATCAATGCGCAACTCTCCGAGTTTCTGGCTGACTTTAATCTCAAGACAAGGGGCCTGTGCCTCGCAATATTTTGCGGCATTTGCTATAAGATTGATAAACACCTGCGCCAGGCGATCAGTGTCGGTATAAAGCCCAATCTCCTCGGCCTCGGGGTTACGACGAATGGCGATGCCCCCGGCAGACAGCGAACTGGTGGCCGCCACCGCGCGATCCAAAACATGCGACAATGGCTCGTGCTGTGGGTAGAGTTGAACCTGTCCGTTTTCCAACACGCTCAGGTCCAGCAAATCATCCAACAAGCGGGTCAACCGAACGGCCTCTCCGTGAATGATCATAGCATATTTTTCTTGCGCCGCATGATCCAGATCGCTTTCGCGCAGGATCTCAGAAAACGCGCGTATCGAGGTCATTGGTGTACGGAGTTCATGACTGATCTGGCTAAGAAACGCATCCTTTTGGATCGAAAGCTGGGTCAGTTTTTCATTCACTTCCGACAAGCGTCGCGCGGTGGTGGTGAGCTCTTTTTGCTGCGCCTCAAGCTGCGAAGAATGCTCCAACATTTGTTGGGTCTCATCTGCCACCGCCATCAGGTCCTCAACCGAAACAGAGGCCCCACCGACAATTTGCCCAACCATTGCATGGGCGGTTGCCGCCCCAACGGACCCCGCCAGTTCCCGTTCCAGTCGCGCAATAAAATCTGGCGTTGTATCAGGTAGATAGCCTTCTTTTCCTTGATCAGAAGCTTGCGCCTGAAACAGGGTTTGCGCCTCATCTGCGCCCATGATCCGTTGCGCCATGATCAACAGATCCTCGGCCTCCGCCCCGCCATGGGCCCAGCCTTTGGTGCTGGCGGAATGTTCAAATACATTGACGAATTGGGCCCCCTGCAGTCGCTCCAGTGGCGATGGAAATGACAGGAGCGACACCACGATAAACGCCCCTGTATTGATGAGCATCGACCAAAACACCGCGTGGACCACAGGATCTAGCCCCGCCAGACCAAACAGCGCACGAGGCCGCAACCATTCCAGCCCCCACGGGCCATTGGTCAACATCTGCGCGCTCATGATCCCGGCCTCGCCAAAGCTGGGTAAAAACAATGTATAGGCCCAAACTGCAAACCCCGCGATCAAACCAACTGCGGCACCGTTTCGCGCAGCTCCTCGCCAGACGATCCCGCCCAGCAGCGCGGGCAAAACTTGCGCCACACCCGCAAATGAGATCAAGCCAATCGCCGCAAGCTCGGCCCCGCCTCCCGAGAAGTGGTAGTAGAGATAGCCAAGCAACAACACCGCCCCAATCGACAATCGGCGCGAGGTTAGCACCAGATGGCGCACATCGCCTGAAACTGTAGCCCCTTCATCACTGCGGGCCGACAGCCAGATCGGCATGACAATGTGGTTTGACACCATGGTGGACAGAGCAATCGACGCCACGATGACCATGGATGTAGCCGAACTGAACCCCCCCAAGAACGACAGCATCGCCAAGCCCTGTTGGTTGTAGTGTAGCGGCAAAGTCAGCACGAAGAGGTCTGGATTGGCATCAGGCGGCAAAACATTAAGGCCCGCAACCGCGATAGGGACAACAAAGAGGCTCATCAGCATGAGGTACGTAGGGAACGCCCAGGACGCCGTGGCCAATTGGCGCTCATCTACATTCTCAACAACTAGCACCTGAAACATTCGCGGCAAGGTCAGAAAGGCGGCCGCCGACAGAAAGGTCAGTCCCGCCCAACGCCCGGGATTGATGTTCCAATTGGAAATGGGGCTGTCAGCAATCATGCTTGCAATTTCGGTGGTGCCCCCGGCCACGCCCCAAACCACAAAGATCCCGACCGCCATCAACGCCACTAATTTCACCACAGCCTCAACCGCAATCGCGGTAACAACGCCGTGGTGGCGTTCATTGGCATCTAGATTTCGCGTACCAAAAAGGATGGTGAACAGCGCAAGCCCAACCGCCACCCAAAGCGCGGTCGCAGACAGATCAGCGCCCTCAAACCCACCAGGCGCAGCGGCAGCAAAAACGGCAAACGACAGTGTAACAGATTGAAGTTGAAGGGCAATATAGGGCGTCGTTCCGACAACAGCTAGCAAAGTGACCAGCACACCAAGCCCGTTTGACTTTCCATAACGCGAGGAGATCAGATCCGCGATCGAAGTGACCCGTTGCGCCCGGCCAATCCGCACCAGTTTACGTAAAATCCACCACCAGCCGATCATCACCAAGGTCGGCCCCAGATAGATTGTAACATATTCCAACCCTGAACGCGCCGCATACCCAACGGCTCCGTAGAAGGTCCAGGCAGTACAGTAAACAGACAGCGATAGCGTATAGATCAGCGGTAGACCCAACCAGTTGGATCCCCCTTGACTGGCCCGTTTATCCGCACCAAACGCCACCAAAAACAGGAACACCACATAAGCAAGGCAGACCAGAACCAGAATGTTGAACGGCAGCGCCATCAGCGCGCGTCCTCCACGCCATACCCCGGTGGAGATACTTCATCTGATCCTGTTTTTGCGAGCCGTCGCGACAAAATCGCGGCCACCACAATCAACATAACCCAGACCACAAAGACATAGACCAGCCAACCCGCCGTACCATTGCCCCCTTGCCCCGCCGCCAACAACGGCTGCATGAACAAGATTACCCCCAGAAACGGCAGCAACCGTGCGGCATCTGCAATCCGTCGACGTCGATAATTCTGTCGCGCCAGAAACAAAGGTTCACGAGATGGGCTCATTTCTGCTTTACGCCTCTATAAGCGCACGCATCGTTTCCAATACTTCTGCATTGGAAAACGGCTTGGTCATGAATTTATTTACCCCAAGTCGCTCGGCCAATTCGCGGTCATTTTTCTGACCACGCGCGGTCAGCATCAGCACCGGAAGGTCCTTTGTTGTCTCATTCGCACGTAAATCTTGCAAGATATCATATCCCGACCGCCCTGGCAGCATCACGTCAAGGATCAGCGCGTCTGGCCTCAGCTTCAGCACAGCCTCCACCGCCGTTTCGCCGTTTGAATGCGTGGCGACAACCCAACCATCGCGGCTAAGGATAAAGCTGATTGCTTCAATGATGTTGGGTTCATCTTCGATCACCAAAACATGCCGAGGCAGAGTTACCGCCACTGTTGGTTCGGGGTCGCCCCCGATCTTTAGATCAGACGTCTGATCGGTCATATGGTCCATTTTCCTCCCCAGATCCGCCCCAGAAGGCGATCTGCGCCGCCGGTCCCCATGCAACTATGAGAAAAACTGCGGCGCATGTCAAAAGACTTGATCATTTAAGATCCGCTTCCCTGCATGACACCCATCACTGCGCATCGCTCAGGATCGACGGTTCACGCCGAGCCGCGCAATCAGCAAGCGCACACACCCGACATGAGGACCCCACTTTGGCAGCACGCCCCCCAAAGGGTGCGGCTTCATCTTCCGGCAGGATCAGCATGGTTACTTCGATCAAGGGCGCGACATCAAAGCGTGGCGCGCCAAAGGTACTGGCGATGGCAAGACATAAGAACCGTTTTGGCGTGCGCCCGCCCATTTCTACCAAACCCGAAACCGGCGACCCGGGGCGCGCCAATGCGTGATACATGGGCCAATGCGGGCAGCCTGCCCCAAACCGCGGCAAAGCAAACCCCGACACCGGCCGCCGATAGGTGATCGCCCCTGCCCCATCGCAAATGAGCAACCCGGGGCCACGCACAGATTTTCCATCAGCATCTTTTTCGCCAGGCAAACAGGCCGCGCGACGCAACACCCGATCAAGCGGTTGGCGAAACATCCCGGCAAGGGCTGCTGCATCCCCTGGAACGCGACGCCATTCCTGTAAGAACCCATCCAGCGGCAAGGCCAGCGCGTCCTCAACATACCGCTCCAACCAAGCTTTCGCGAGGATCCGCGCCTCGCCTGTTTGCAAATGCTCTGATCCGGAAACCAATCGTGCGATCTGGCCACCTAAATCAAGAAACCCATCTTCAAGCGCAGGAAAGTGGTGATTGTGGTCAGATAGGAACCCCGCCAGTTCTTCTTGCGGCACCAAGGGGGTGGTTTCCAGATCGGTCCCGGTATCCAGGTAATCCACCAACCCTTGCGCGGAATCTGACAATCGGCGGCTTTCTTCGCGCATGTTTCGCAAAAACCGTGCCTGCCACTCCGGGTCGATGTCCTGCCCTTCTGAAAGAATAGATGCGGTGGACCGAATGGCGGTTACGGTGGAAATCACCTCATGTAGGCTCGCGGCAAGCTGCGGGTCATGGGTGAACCGGTCCGTCAGGGTTTCAACCGTTAATTCCAACTCTTCAATCCGCCTGTGCTGAGCAGCGATCAAACTTGTCCATCCGGGAAAGCGCCCAGCCAAATCCTCTACCTTTTCGGTCTCTGCCCCCGCTTGAGGAACGCGCACGGCGGCATCCCGCAATGTGCCAACCAGCGCGTCCTCAGCCCCCTCGGTCAACTGTACAGGATCAACCGACAAGGCCTTGGCCAAATCATTCAAAAGCTTGCCGCCGATTCTGCGGCGATTGTGCTCAATCAAATTCAGGTAAGCCGCCGATATTCCAACCCCACGCGCAACGGCGGCCTGTTTCACCCCTAAATACAGGCGTCTTTCGCGAATTCGGCTTCCGGTCAGGCGCGACTGGGGCATGGGTTTTCCTTGTTATTTGAGGGGCTTTCTGCACTTGCGAGAAAAAAACTTTACAAGATAGTTAATTCATCTGTTCATTCATTAACAAAATTATCGTTATTTTAAAAGCCCTTGTTGCGAAATTTTCATTCCCCAACGTAAGATGAATGTGTTCTGTAAAAGAACATGGGTGCGCGCGGAGGAGGTGCGAACCCAAAAATGACCAAACGGGAGGATTACATGTCCAATTCGAATTTCACGCGTCGCGGCTTGCTCAAAACCAGCGCTGTTGCTGGTGCAAGCGTTGCGCTGCCGACGATTTTCACAGCCTCGTCAGCTGCTGCTTATACAAATGAACCCACCGGTGGCTCCGTCACCCTTGGCTTTAACGTACCACAAACCGGCCCATATGCGGACGAGGGTGCAGATGAGCTGCGCGCCTATCAGCTGGCTGTTGAGCATCTGAACGGCGAAGGCGACGGCGGCATGCTGAACACCTTCAGCTCCAAGGCGCTTCAGGGGAACGGTATCTTGGGTAAGAAGGTCGAATATGTGACCGGTGACACCCAAACCAAATCAGACGCGGCGCGCGCGTCAGCCAAATCGATGATCGAAAAAGACGGCGCAGTGATGATCACTGGCGGCTCTTCTTCGGGTGTTGCGATCGCTGTTCAAGGTCTGTGTCAGGAAGCTGGCGTGATCTTCATGGCGGGCCTGACCCACTCGAACGACACCACCGGTAAAGATAAAAAAGCCAACGGCTTCCGTCACTTCTTTAACGCTTATATGTCGGGCGCTGCTTTGGCGCCTGTGCTTGCGGCGCGCTACGGCACCGACCGTAAAGCCTATCACCTGACCGCTGACTACACATGGGGTTGGACACAGGAAGAAAGCATCAAAGCCTCCACCGAAGCTTTGGGTTGGGAAACTGTGAACGCGGTGAAGACACCTCTGTCAGCCACCGACTTCTCATCCTACATCACGCCGGTTCTGCAAACAGACGCGGATGTTCTGGTTCTGAACCACTACGGCGGCAACATGGTGAACTCGCTGACCAACGCCGTTCAGTTTGGTCTGCGTGAAAAACAGGTCAATGGCCGTAACTTTGAAATTGTTGTTCCATTGTTCTCGCGCCTGATGGCACGTGGTGCTGGTGAAAACATCAAAGGCATTCTCGGTTCGACCAACTGGCATTGGTCCCTGACCGATGAAGGTTCGGCTGCGTTCGTGAAATCCTTCGGCACAAAATACGGCTTCCCGCCATCGCAGGCAGCCCACACCGTGTACTGTCAGACCCTGCTTTATGCTGATGCATGTGAGCGTGCTGGCACCCACAATCCTTGTGGTGTTGGTGAAGCTTTGGAAGGCTTTGAATTTGATGGTCTGGGCAATGGTAAAACAGTTTACCGCGCCGACGACCACCAGTGCTTTAAAGACGTGTTGGTCGTGAAGGGTAAAGACAACCCAACATCAGAATTTGACCTTCTGGAAGTGGTGGAAATCACCCCTGCAGAGCAAGTGACCTATGATCCGGAGCACCCGATGTTTGCGGGTGGAAACCTGGGTCAATGTAACGCAGGCTAAGCGTTAACTTTCAAAAAAATCGACCCGCGCGCCCTGGTGCGCGGGACACCTGAACCGGCCCCATTCATGGGGCCCGGCTCTCAAATCATACTTAATGGTGGGGACTATGGACGCCATTCTTCTTCAGACCTTGAACGGGCTCGACAAGGGCTCTGCCTACGCGATGATCGCGCTTGGGCTTACTCTCATCTTCGGCACATTGGGTGTTGTGAACTTTGCCCACGGGGCCTTGTTCATGATCGGCGCCTTCTGCGCTGTTACAATGCAACGCCTGTTTAGCATCAGCTTTGAGACGCTTGATCCGACACAGACCGACTTTCTTGGCAACCCGCTGAAGGTCAAGACACCTTATGTGGAAAGCTGGTTTGGACCAGAGATGGGGGCATCGATCATTGATTGGTCGGTTCCATTGGCCATTCTCTTTTCCATCCCAATTATGCTGTTTGTCGGTTATGCTATGGAACGCGGGTTGATCAAACACTTCTATAAACGTCCCCACGCTGACCAGATCCTCGTGACCTTTGGCTTGGCAATTGTGATGCAAGAGCTGATCAAGCATTATTACGGTGCCAACCCGATCCCCACCTCGGCACCGGATGCATTCAAGGGCAGTTTTGATTTCGGGACGATGCTGGGGTTTGATCCCAACGTCATCATCTATCCCTACTGGCGCCTCGTCTACTTTGCCTTCTCGGCCATTGTAATCGGTGCGGTTTTTGCCTTCCTTCGCTTTACCACCTTCGGGATGGTTGTGCGCGCAGGCATGGCGGACCGGGAAACCGTGGGCCTTTTGGGCATCAACATCGACAAGCGCTTTACCATCATGTTTGGCATCGCCGCCGCTGTGGCCGGGCTTGCCGGGGTGATGTACGCGCCGATCAACTCGCCAAATTATCACATGGGCATGGACTTCTTGGTGCTGAGCTTTGTGGTTGTTGTTGTGGGCGGTATGGGCAGCTTGCCCGGTGCTGTGCTCGCGGGCTTCATGCTAGGTATTTTGGAAAGCTTTGCCTCGATGAACTGGATCAAGGATATCATCCCCGGCATCGACCAAATCATCATCTACCTGGTGGCCATTCTCATTCTACTCACCCGCCCCCGTGGCCTGATGGGTCGCAAAGGCGTGATGGAGGACTGATCAATGCTTGGACTTGATAAAAAAGATATGAAATTCCTGCTCATTGTCATCTTCCTGACATTGGCAACCCCGATCCTGCTGCAACCCTTCCCTGAAGGGTCCGGTATGGCACAATTCAACGCAGGTTACCCTGATCTGATGCAGCGCTTTGCCATTTTCGGCATCTTTGCGATCGGCTTTAACATCCTGTTTGGTCTGACTGGCTATCTCTCCTTTGGTCACGCGGCCTTTCTGGGTGTGGGGTCCTACTCTGCGGTTTGGATGTTCAAACTGCTGTCCATGAACGTCCTGCCGGGGTTGATCCTTGCGGTGATCATGTCGGGTCTGTTTGCCCTAGTGATTGGCTACGTCTCGCTGCGCCGCTCAGGGATCTACTTCTCGATCCTGACACTGGCGTTTGCTCAGATGAGCTATAACCTCGCTTATTCAGTTTTGACCCCAATCACCAATGGTGAAACCGGCCTGCAAGTGACCTTGAGTGACCCGCGGATCCTGGGTCAGCAAGTATCTGAAAGCGGTAACGTTCCTGGCACGCACTTCTTTGGGATTGAGATGGGGGCGGCTCAGAAAATCGCTGTGGGATCGTGGGAATTCACCTTCTCAGCGGGTTACTACTTCTGTGCCATCATCGCGATCTTCGCCTTTTACCTCAGCCTGCGCATCTTCCGCTCACCTTTTGGTCTGATGTTGCGCGCGATTAAATCAAACCAACAGCGCCTGAACTATACTGGCCTGAATGCACGCCCCTATACACTCGCAGCTTTCGTGATCTCCGGCATGTACGCTGGACTGGCCGGCGGTCTTCTCGCCTCGATGGATCCGCTTGCAGGTGCTGAACGTATGCAGTGGACCGCTTCTGGTGAAGTTGTTCTGATGACCATCCTTGGCGGTGTTGGCACCATGATGGGCCCAGTTCTGGGCGCCGGTGTGATCAAATACATGGAAAACATCTTTTCCAAGATCAACGAACAAGTGTTGCACCAGTGGTTCGGCTGGTTGCCTGACGGTTTGGAAAGCATCGTGATTTGGGCCGCTGAGCATTTTGTTGGCTCGGGCTGGCACATGACCTCTGGCGTGCTCTTTATGATCGTTGTGATCTTCTTGCCTGGCGGTCTTGTCGAAGGCGGCCAACGCATCAAGGGCTTTATCAAAAACCGCCGCGGGGGCGACAGTGACGACCCCGAGCATCACCCGAAACAAGCGCCCCATGTGGCTGAGTAAAAGGAGACGGAAAGATGGGAATTCTTGAAGTCAAAGGCGTTGGCAAACGTTTCGGTGGTCTACAAGCCCTTGGGGATGTGAACCTGAGCGTGCAGGAAAACACCGTGCACGCCATCATCGGCCCCAATGGGGCAGGCAAATCCACGTTGCTGAACTGTTTTGTGGGCAAGCTGATCCCAGACACCGGGTCGGTGATGTTTGATGGGCAGTCCTTGTTGGGTCGCACCCCATATGACATCACCCAAATGGGGGTAAGCCGTGTGTTCCAGACACCCGAGATCTTTGGTGATCTCGACGTGATGGAAAACATGATGATCCCTTGCTTTGCCAAACGCGATGGCAGCTTTCGGATGCATGCTTTTGAAAGCGTCGCGGATGAAAAAGAACTGGTGGAAAAAGCCGAGCAAATGCTCATCGACGTGAATATGATCGACAAGCGGCACATGCACGCGTCGTCCATGTCACGCGGTGACAAACGCCGGTTGGAAATGGCCATGTGTCTGGTGCAGGATCCGAAACTCCTGCTGCTGGATGAACCCACTGCGGGCATGGCGCGCGCTGATACCAACAACACGATCGACTTGTTAAAAGAGATCAAAGAAAAGCGCGACATCACCATGGCGATTATTGAACATGACATGCATGTTGTGTTCTCGCTGGCCGACCGGATCACTGTTTTGGCACAGGGCACCCCCCTTGTCGAAGACAGCCCCGACAAAATCAAAGACCACCCCAAGGTACGCGAAGCGTATCTGGGTGAGACCCAGCAATAAGGAGCGACATCATGGCAGACACATTGCTGACAGAAGGGTCCGCAGCCAAGGGCAAGGACTTTTCAAAGAACCGCAACCACGCCGCCACGGCCCCCGCCTATTTTTCAGTCTGGGACCTGCACGCGTATTATGGCGAAAGCTATATTGTGCAGGGCGTAAGCTTTAACGTGCATGAAGGTGAAATCCTTGCCCTCTTGGGTCGCAACGGTGCAGGGAAAACTTCAACCCTGCGCGCCATTGCGCGGATGGATGAACCGATGGTGACCCACGGCGAGATTTGGTTGGACCACCAGCATTTGCATGATCGCAAAAGCTATGAAGCAGCGCAATTGGGTATGGCTTTGGTGCCAGAAGATCGCTGTATCATTCAGGGTCTGACAGTTGAAGAGAACCTGCAACTGGCGCAAATTGTGGAACCTGTAGGCTGGTCTCTGGAACGCGTATATGAACTGTTCCCACGCCTGAAAGAACGCCGCAAGCAAGAGGGCACAACGCTTTCGGGTGGTGAACAGCAAATGCTTGCCATCGCTCGCGCCTTGGTGCGTGACATCAAGGTTTTGCTTTTGGACGAACCCTATGAAGGGCTTGCGCCGGTGATTGTGGATGAGATCGAAAAGACGCTCAACATCATTAAAGAACAGGGCATTACCACCGTGATTGTGGAACAAAACGCCGTGCGTGCGCTGCAACTCGCGGATCGCGCTGTGATCCTTGATACCGGCAGCGTGGTTTATGATGGGACGGCAAATGAGGTGCTTGAAAACGAGGCCCTTCGTAACGAATACCTCGCGATCTAACCCAACATAAATATTCACTCTGGACAGGGGCACCGACTGGTGATCCCCTGTTCCGAACCAGAACATGACGACAGGAAGAGGCTCACCAATGAGTGACAAAACCTACCCGCCCTCAGCCGAATTTACTGCAAACGCCCATATTGATGCGGCCAAATACACCGCAATGTATGATGCCAGCGTGAATGACGCAGATAATTTCTGGCGCGAACACTCGGCCCGTCTTGATTGGACCAAAGCGCCCAGCGTCATGAAAAACGTGAGCTTTGCGCACCCTGACGTCTCAATCAAATGGTTTGAAGATGGCGAGTTGAATATCGCCGCCAACTGTATCGACCGCCATTTGGCGACGCGTGCGGATCAAACCGCGATCATCTGGGAAGCGGATGATCCAAATGTCTCCAAGCACATCACCTATCGTGAATTGCACGAAAATGTTTGCAAACTTGCCAATGTTTACAAAGAGATGGGTGTAGGAAAAGGCGATCGGGTTGTTCTTTACCTTCCGATGATCCCCGAAGCCGCTTATGCGATGCTGGCCTGCGCCCGCCTTGGGGCCATTCATTCGATCGTCTTTGCGGGCTTCTCACCAGAGGCCCTTGCCGCACGTGTCGAAGGCTGTGGCGCGGCCCTTGTGGTCACCGCCGATGAGGCGCCCCGCGGCGGGCGCAATACACCGCTGAAATCCAATGTGGATGCAGCCCTTGAGCATGGCGATCTGGGCAAAACTCCGGTTCTGGTGGTCGAGCGTACAGGTGGCGACGTGGCCATGGTTGAAGGTCGTGACCACAGCTATACCGCGATGATGGCAAATGCCTCTGCCAGTTGTCCCGCAGAACCCATGAACGCAGAGGATCCGCTGTTTATCCTCTATACCTCAGGCTCAACAGGCCAACCAAAAGGCGTTGTGCACACCTCTGGCGGCTATCTGCTTTGGGCCGCTATGACCCATGAATATGTCTTTGATTATCACGAAGGTGACATCTATTGGTGTACCGCTGATGTGGGCTGGGTCACCGGTCACAGCTATATCGTCTATGGCCCGCTGGCCAATGGCGCGACCACTTTGATGTTTGAAGGCGTGCCCACTTATCCAGACGCCTCACGCTTTTGGCAGGTGTGCGAAAAGCACAAGGTCAATCAATTCTACACGGCCCCCACCGCAATCCGTGCGTTGATGGCACGTGGCGAAGACTTCGTGACCAAATGTGACCTTTCATCGCTTAAGGTCTTGGGCACCGTGGGTGAGCCGATTAACCCCGAAGCGTGGAATTGGTACAATGACGTTGTGGGCAAAGGCACCTGCCCCATCGTGGACACGTGGTGGCAAACCGAAACCGGCGGCCACCTTCTGACGCCTCTACCGGGCGCAACCGCGACCAAGCCCGGGTCGGCCACAACGCCATTCTTTGGGGTTCAACCTGTTATCCTTGATCCAACCTCTGGCGACGAGATCACCACAACCGAAGCCGAAGGTGTCTTGTGCATGAAAGACAGCTGGCCTGGGCAGATGCGTTCGGTCTACGGCGACCACGACCGCTTTGTGGCAACCTATTTTGCCGATTACAAAGGTTATTACTTTACCGGTGATGGCTGTCGGCGCGACGCGGATGGGTATTACTGGATCACCGGCCGTGTGGACGATGTCATCAACGTCTCTGGTCACCGCATGGGCACCGCAGAGGTGGAAAGCGCCCTTGTTGCCCACCCCAAAGTGTCCGAGGCTGCTGTGGTTGGTTTCCCCCATGATATCAAAGGACAAGGCATCTATTGCTATGTCACCTTGATGGACGGAGAGGAGTATACAGACGATCTGAAAACGGAACTGCGCAATTGGGTCCGCACCGAAATTGGCCCCATCGCCAGCCCCGATCACATCCAATGGTCCCCTGGCCTGCCTAAGACGCGTTCGGGAAAGATTATGCGCCGCATCCTGCGCAAAATCGCCGAGGATGACTTTGGCGCGCTTGGCGACACGTCCACTTTGGCGGATCCTTCCGTGGTTGACGATCTGATCGAAAACCGCCTGAAACGCTAGTCGAACTCCCCGAGAGGGCCCAATATTTATGGGTCTTGGGTCCTCACCTTTCAGCGCCGGTGCTTTTGCATCGGCGCTTTTTTTATGCGCTGGTTCTTGCCGTTTTCTGGGCTAATCGATTGTGGGTTTGCGTGTTTGCCGCAGACACGAAAAGCTATGAGCAACAAAAGAAGCAAGAAGGACAGACCATGTATAAACACCTCATCACTTTGACATTTGCCTCCGGCCTCGGTTTGGCAGGTTGCCAACAACTTCCAGCAGATCAACAACGTGCCATCAGCACCGTCGCAGGCGCAGGCGCAGGATTGGCCGCCGCAAGCTTGCTTGACGCGAACTCCAACTGGACAATTGTTGCTGCACTCGCAGGGGCCGCAGCCGGGAACCTGATCGCAAAAAACAACGAAACACAGGAGTGCGCCTATTCAAACGGCAGTGGTGGATATTACACTGCCCCTTGCTAAAGCAATAAGCAAATCATTGGGCTGATGGTTGAGGGTTTTCTCTGTTATCAGCCCTCCAACTTACGGCGCAGCTCAGTCTTTAAAACCTTACCATAGTTGTTTTTTGGCAATTCTGAGAGCCAAAAATAGGCTTTGGGGCGTTTGAAACGTGCGATTTGTGCAAGACAATGCGCATCCAGTTCTGCAGCATCGGGGATTGTTCCTGACGCGGGAACCACAAAGGCAACAACATCTTCACCCCATTCGTCATTGCGGCGACCGACCACGGATACCTCGTGTACCATCGGATGCGTCAGCAAGGCCTCTTCCACCTCGCGCGGGTAGATATTGGTGCCGCCCGAGATGATCACGTCTTTTGAGCGATCTCGCATTGTCAGATACCCGTCTTCGTCCAGATACCCCATATCTCCGGTCATCAACCAGCCCCCCACAAGTGTCTTTTCCGTCGCCTCAGGGTTCTCCCAATAGCCGGGCATCACGGGGGTGCCCCGCACCATAATCTCGCCCACCTCACCAATGGGCAGCGCCTGCCCAGCCTCGTCACCAATCATCACCTCGACTACAGATTGCGCACGTCCGACCGAGGCGAGCCGTTCTCGCCAGCGAGGATGGCTGCGATCAGCAACTTCTTCTCGCGAAAGTACTGTGATCGCCATCGGGCATTCCCCCTGGCCGTAAATCTGCGCTAATCGCGGGCCAAACCAGTCAACCGCATCGGTGATATCGGCCAGATACATCGGGCCGCCGCCATAAACGATGGTCTTGATCCCATCGCCCCGTTTTCCCGCAGCCTTGGCCACGTCGGTCAGACGGCGCACCATGGTCGGGGCCATAAACATCGACAGCGGGCCCTGCGTTTCGGCGGCCTGTAACAGTTCCATCTCATCAAACCCACCCGAGGCCGGGGTGATGTGCCGCGCGGCTTTTGCCACGTGTATCGGCGCATAAATCCCTGCTCCATGGCTCATTGGTGCCATGTAAAACGCGGCATCTTCGGGTTGTACCTGGTCACAGTCGAGCAGAAACGAAAGCGATGTCGCCCTGATCATTCCGTGGCTGATAAACACCCCTTTAGGCTGGCCTGTGGTCCCAGACGTATAAAAGAGCCATGCCAAATCACAATCAGCACGCGGGACAATCGGCACTGGTTTCTCGGCGCACATTGCCGTGAATTCAGCTGATGTGACATCCACCATCGGAAGCTTGCAAACCTTTGCCAGCTCCTCCCCTAATTCAGGGGTGACCAGCACCAGCTTGGCCCCGGAATTTTCCAGAATATACGCCGCTTCTTTCGCATGTAGTTTGGCGTTGATCGGCACCACACCGGCGCCTGATGCCCAAACCCCGTAAAAACCCAACAGGTATTCAGGTCCATTTTTCATGAACATCGCGACCCGGTCTCCCCCGGAAATTCCGCGCGCCATCAGGTCCGCTGCCAGCCCCGCGGCGGATCGGTAAAATGATGCATAGTCATGGACTTGGGTCGCCCCCTTAAAGATCGCTGGGCGACCCCCATGCACCTGTGCAGTGCGCTCCAACCAAAGGGCGAGATTCATTTTGCCACCCCCAGCGCTTCATGTTGCAGCTGTTCGGCAATGGTGACGCAATCATGCGCCTCCGGGTCCATCTTGGACAGTTTTCCAATACTTGCATGTGCCCGTCCTACGATATGCACCATTGCGTTCTCCCTTACTTTCAGCGAATTATCCCTGCACGCGCCCCTTGCACACAAGCGGGTAGAAATACGCCCCCAAATTTGGCAGGATGCACGAATGACGCAAATGGATATTGCTTTCCTTCATGCCCCTACCGGGCTTGCCCTCACCGAAAACCGTATCGTCGTTCAGTGCAATTTACGCTTTGCCGAGATTTTTGGTGCCGCAATCGACTCCTTTTCTCAGATGCCATTAGAACGATTATACCCGTCGCTGCAGGATTATGAAAAAGTAGCCCATATCGGCGGAGATATCCTCAGAGAAACAGGCCGTTACGAGGATGAACGCATCATGCGCCGTCTCGGCGGGGATCTATTTTGGTGCCGGGTGCGCGGCACATCACTCACACCCGAAGACCCATTCAAGCAAGGGGTCTGGAGCTTTGCCGACCTGTCCTCCGAACGTCCAGTGGTAGAGCTGACCAGACGCGAACGCGAGGTTGCAATTCTCACCTGTCAGGGAAAAACCTCTAAGGAAATCGGATTATCTCTTGGCCTATCTTACCGCACCGTCGAAGCTCATCGTGCCCGGCTTTTGCAAAAGTTCGGCGCCCGAAAACTGCCGGAACTGGTTGCCAAATTCTCTGGTATGCCATTATAGGGCCAAATTGATTTGCGCCGCCGCCGTGTTATGGCAATCTGGTGGGAACAGGAGAAGTATATGGTAAGCTCACGTCCTCAAACCCGCATTCAGAAACGCAACCGCGCCGCAATTTTAGACGCGGCACTTGAAGTCTTCTCCCTTCACGGATTTCGCGGTGCTACCCTTGATCAGATTGCCAATGAAGCGGGGCTTTCAAAGCCAAACCTGCTTTACTATTTCCCATCCAAAGATGCGGTCCATGGCGCACTTTTATCTGCGTTGATGGACAATTGGCTTGAGCCGTTAGAGGACTTAAAACCAGATGGAGAACCCATTGGCGAAATCGTTGCATATGTTCTGCGAAAACTGGAAATGGCGCGGGTATTACCCCGCGAAAGCAGGCTTTTCGCAAATGAAATTGTGCAAGGCGCGCCACGTATTCTTGACCAAATCGAAGGCCCGCTCCGCCAACTGGTGGATGAAAAGGCGCACGTTATTTCTGGTTGGGCGAATGAAGGGCGCATCGCCCCGCTCGACCCACACCACCTGATCTTTTCTATCTGGGCGACCACGCAACATTACGCAGATTTTGACGCGCAGGTTCGTGGTATTCTAACCCCAGAGGGGGATGGTCACTTTGAGCAAGCCGCCACATTTCTAGAACAAATGTACCGTGCGGCTCTGCACCCAAAATAGAGAGTGCGCTTTCCAAGGTTAATATCTGCTAACCAAGCTTACAGATTTCTTTAGAAGTTAACGTTTCTAAAACCCTCATTCCCTACCCTGATCCACGGTGGGGGCTTCGTCTTTTACGGAGCAACAAAATGGATATCATGGCACCGTCGCCAATCAGTGCTTTGGCCACTATATCGGCCCATAGCTCGGTGTCCGGTGCGCCGGACGTCAATCGAGTGGAAACGCGTCCCGGCGCCGAACGGGCAAATACTGACGCACATTCTGCAAATGGGCAGGGGCAGCCGGACAATACTGCGGACTATCGGGCGATGAAACGCAGCTCGGGATTTGATGCCGAGGGGCGTAACACCAATATCGATCCCTATACTCAAACCGGCCCAACCCCCAGTTTTCAAATTACACTGCTAGAGGTGGAACAGGATCTAAAGACTATCCTGGCACGGATTGAGGCCAATCGCGCCAAGGATAGCAATGCAGATGCTATCCGCCCTGCGGACCCGGCGCATGTTGCGGCCAAAACTGACCGGCCAGAGGACGCCCAACTCGCTGATATCAGCCAAGCGCCAGCGCCTTTGCCAGATAAACCGAAAAACTCAGAACAAAAGGTACAGCCTCAGGGTTTGACGCCATTGTCACAAATAGAAGTTCAGCCCAATACACCACAGATCGCGCTGGCAGAAGCCGCAAAACCGGACGTGATCCCAGTCTGATCTTATGACGTGCTGCAAAAAGTGCACCATTCACGAGACAAATTAACGTCCTTTCCCCGTAGAACCCTGTCAAAATGCACTTTTGGCAGGGTTCACGCTTTTCTCCCCTTACGTCACACTCTATATGTAACCAATCAGATATGGCCCGGCATCAGACCGGGCGCGTAAAAAAGGCGAGGACCCATGTCCAAGAAAAACCACGAAACCGATGTGGCCTTTATTGAGGCTCTGGCCAAGCTCTTGCAGGAAAACGACCTGACCGAGTTGGAAGTCATGCGCGACTTTGGCGAAAACGACAGTCTGAATGTACGCGTTAGCCGTGCAAAAGAAGTTGTCCAAATGACGCAAATGGCTGCTCCTGCCATGGCAGCCCCCGCAGCAGCACCAGTCGCTGCGGCTGCCGTTAGCGCAGCACCTGCTGCAAGCGAAGATCCAGCACGTCACCCAGGCGCCGTTCCTTCTCCAATGGTCGGTACCGCCTACTTGCAGGCAGAACCCGGCACCCCGGCATTTGTCAGCGTTGGTGACACCGTGACCGAAGGCCAGACCTTGTTGATCATTGAAGCCATGAAAACCATGAACCAGATCCCCGCGCCTCGCGCCGGCAAGATCAAACGGATCTTAATCGAGGATGGTGCCGCAGTTGAATTTGGCGCTCCTCTCATGATCATCGAATAAGGCGCGTATCATGGCCCATTTCGATAAAATCCTCATTGCAAACCGTGGCGAAATCGCCCTGCGCGTTATTCGTGCCGCACGCGAAATGGGCATCAAAACCGTCGCTGTGCATTCCACCGCAGACGTTGATGCCATGCATGTGCGAATGGCCGATGAAAGCGTTTGCATCGGCCCGCCATCCGGCACGGAAAGCTATCTGTCGATTCCCGCGATCATCGCCGCATGTGAAATCACCGGTGCACAGGCTGTGCATCCCGGCTATGGCTTTCTTTCCGAAAATGCCAATTTCGTACAGATCCTAGAAGATCACGAGATCACCTTTATCGGCCCCTCGGCGGAACATATCCGCATGATGGGTGATAAGATTACGGCAAAGGAAACTGCTATCAACTTGGGGATCCCTGTCGTTCCGGGCTCTGAAGGTGGCGTTCCAGACATCGCAGCAGCACGCAAAGCAGCGGCCGAGATGGGCTATCCTGTGATCATCAAAGCCACAGCAGGCGGCGGTGGCCGCGGTATGAAGGTGGCGGAAACCGAAGCCGACATTGAAATGGCATTTTCGACCGCGCGTTCCGAGGCCAAAAGCGCCTTTGGTAACGATGAAGTCTATATGGAAAAATACCTCCAGACCCCACGCCATATCGAAGTTCAGGTTTTTGGTGATGGTCAAGGCGGCGGTGTTCATCTTGCCGAACGAGATTGTTCGCTTCAGCGGCGCCACCAAAAAGTATTCGAAGAAGCCCCCGGCCCCTGCATCACCCCCGAACAGCGTGAAAAAATTGGCTCTATCTGCGCCAATGCGATTGTCGAAATGGGCTATCGTGGCGCAGGGACAATTGAGTTTTTATATGAAAATGGCGAGTTTTATTTCATCGAAATGAACACCCGTCTTCAGGTGGAACACCCGGTTACAGAAGCTATCTTTGGGGTCGACCTCGTGCGTGAACAGATCCGTGTTGCGGAAGGCATGAAGCTGTCTTTTGAGCAAGACGATCTTGAGGTGAACGGCCATGCGATTGAAATTCGCATCAACGCTGAACGCCTGCCGAATTTTGCGCCCTGCCCCGGCAAAGTCACTCAATACCATGTGCCGGGCGGCCTTGGTGTGCGGATGGATTCCGCACTCTATGATGGCTACTCAATACCACCGTATTACGACAGCCTGATCGGCAAATTGATTGTGCATGGTCGTGATCGCAACGAAGCGTTATCGCGCCTCCAGCGCGCCTTGGGGGAGCTGATTGTTGATGGGGTTGATACCACAGTTCCATTGTTTCATGCGCTTCTGCAAGAACCGGATGTTCTTTCTGGCGACTATAACATTCACTGGCTCGAGCGTTGGCTTGAAGAAAATATGGGGTAAGGGCTTTGGCCCTTCCCCCTCCACCCCTCACGGCAGAATTGTTGCTCCGCGCCTACGCTATGGGGATCTTTCCCATGGCGCAAAGCCGTGACGACCCCGAGATTTTCTGGGTTGACCCAACAGACCGCGGGATCCTTCCACTAGACAAATTTCACATCTCGCGCTCTTTGGCCCGATGCCTGCGCAACATGCGCTATCACATAACACTCAATCGTGATTTCACGGGCGTTGTTGCTGGCTGCGCCGATCGGGAAGAGACCTGGATCAACGAAGAGATCTTCGGTCTCTATGCCCAATTACACCGCAAAGGTTACGCTCACTCACTGGAAGTTTGGGACGACAACACCCTAATTGGCGGTGTCTACGGCGTAGCCCTTGGAGGGGCTTTTTTCGGTGAAAGCATGTTTTCGCGCCGACCGGATGCCTCAAAAATTGCCTTGGCTTTTCTCACCAAACATCTGTCAAATTGTGGATTTACGCTGTTTGACACTCAATTCAACACAGAACATCTGGCCAGCTTAGGCGCCGAGGAAATCCCGCGCGCGCTGTATCAGTATCGTTTAAAAGAAGCACTGCTTTACACCGCAGATATAGAAGAGCAGCCGCTGCCTAATGTTCATTCCGTGATGCAGCGCAACACCCAAACATCATAGCGCTGGTGGTCCAGTCCGTTCAATGCAGGTGATGAGGCAACCATCCACCCCTCAAACGTGGTTTGTTCATCATTCCCATCACGGATCACAAGCCACGCATAAGCGTCACCAGAGGGATTGTCCGTGGGGTAACGGCATTCGCCCAATGTGATCTGTAGCTTTCCCAGCGCAATTGTTTCCCCGGCCTGCAACTTCAGATCTTCATGGATGCCAGACACTTTGTCCAATCCACGCAGCATGGCACCCGGAGCCTTGGCCGTTTGCGCAAAGGACGTCACTGGCGATAGAGCAGCAACAGACAAAACCAAAGCGCGCCAGATCACTTCTGGTCCTCACCGTTGGACACGAACTTCATCAAGAGCTGTACCAAACTAACTGACCCTTGCGTGTCTTCAATCTCAGCACCAGGCTCAAGGTTCAGCGGTGAGCCACCGGGCAACAGCTCGACATAAGAGCCGCCCAACAAACCCTCGGAAGAAATAATAACAGAGGTATCGTCCGGCAAAACAACATCCGATTGCACTGAAAACACTGCTTCAGCCCGGAAACTCTCCGGATTTAACGTAATTGCAGAGACTTGCCCCACTTTCACGCCAGCAAGACGAACATCGGTGCCCACCGAAATTCCATCAGCTGTACGAAATGATGCCGAATAACTGTTCAGATTGCCGGACCCGGACAGCCCAACAATTTGGCTGGCAAAAAACATAAATCCGGCAGCGGCAGCAAGAACAATACCGCCCGTGATTACTTCGGTCGTGTGTGACTGGCTCATGGTGCCCCCGTCCCTTGCCTACGCAACACGTAGATTATTCAGGTTGCCACGCTTCGTAATCGCGTCGCTCAGCTGGCTTTGCATTGCGCAAGGATCCCGCTGGAGCATAGGCCAATTCGGTGCCAGTCATATTGTCCTGATGCGGCTTTTCCCAAGTTTTATGAGACAGCGGCGCATTTGTCGGGCAATTGTCAAAAGTACGGTGCAACCAACCATGCCACTCGGGGCTGACGCGACTTGCTTCGGGTTCACCCTTAAAGATCACCCAGCGGCGACTGTCGTCGCGATTGTGGTAAAACGTATTACCCTGTGCATCCTCGCCGACTTTGACGCCCTTGCGCCAAGTGAACAGCCGCGTGCCAATTGTTTCACCGTGATACCAGGTCAGAAGGGACAGGATAAACCGCATGTCAAACTCCGCTTTGTCTGATCTTCATATGGCCCAACCACACGCGAAGGTCCAGAGCTTTGCGTGTAATTGGCATCGCTTTACGCGGTTTTGCCCATGTTGTGACCACATTGGGACAAATCATTCCGCCAAATGAAAAGACCACCGACATGCGGTGGCCTTTATTTTGATATTGGTGTTGCCCTATCCTGCCGATGCACCTTCTTTTTCGCTATCGGCATAGATGATCAATGGCTTACTAACGCGCGTCACCGCCTCTTCGTTCACCACAACTTCATCCACATTTTCCAGCGCAGGAAGGTCAAACATAGTGTCGAGCAGGATGTCTTCCATAATCGAACGCAACCCGCGCGCACCGGTTTTACGCTCGATTGCCCGTTTGGCAATTGCAGCCAGTGCATCATCCGTAAAGGTCAATTGGGCGTCTTCGATTTCGAACAAGCGCTGATACTGTTTGACCAACGCATTTTTCGGCGCGGTCAAAATGGTGATCAGCGCGTCGGCATCCAGGTCTTCAAGCGTTGCAATCACAGGAAGACGGCCGACAAATTCTGGAATCAACCCAAATTTCAACAGATCTTCTGGTTCCAGCTCTTGGAAGATTTCTCCAACACCTCGGTCATCATCATTTTTGACTTCAGCACCAAAGCCAATCGCTGACCCTTTACCGCGTTGTGCGATAATCCGGTCCAGCCCCGCAAAGGCCCCACCACAGATAAAGAGGATATTTGTCGTATCCACTTGCAGAAATTCTTGCTGAGGGTGCTTGCGCCCGCCCTGCGGAGGCACCGAGGCGACAGTGCCCTCCATAATCTTAAGCAAAGCCTGTTGAACACCTTCGCCCGACACATCGCGTGTGATCGAAGGGTTGTCAGATTTACGGGTAATTTTGTCGACTTCATCAATATACACGATGCCACGCTGAGCGCGTTCCACATTATATTCCGACGCCTGCAGCAGCTTGAGAATGATGTTTTCAACATCCTCGCCCACATAACCCGCTTCGGTCAGTGTCGTGGCATCCGCCATTGTAAACGGAACATCCAAAATGCGCGCAAGCGTTTGCGCCAAAAGGGTTTTACCACAACCTGTTGGGCCGATCAGCATAATGTTGGATTTTGCCAATTCAATCTCATCACCAGATTTCGCGGCATGATTCAGACGTTTGTAATGGTTGTGCACCGCAACAGAAAGAACCCGTTTAGCATGGCTCTGGCCAATGACATAATCATCCAACACACCGCAAATCTCTTGGGGTGTTGGCACGCCATCTGCCGCCTTAAGCCCAGCAGATTTCGTTTCTTCGCGGATGATGTCCATGCACAATTCGACGCATTCGTCGCAGATAAACACGGTTGGCCCCGCAATCAGCTTGCGCACCTCGTGTTGGCTCTTTCCGCAGAAAGAACAATAGAGGGTGTTTTTGCTGTCGCTGGAGGAATTGTTCGCCATTTTGTCTTCCCTAAGGCCAAAGCCCGAAACCTGAAATGCTCGTATGAGCTATGAGAGTGCCCGTCTGCGCTAGCTTAGGACAGCGGCCAGCCGGGTACAATGCGATTTTCCACTCGAATTTTTGATCAATTTCGGTGGAGTTGCGTCCCATCTTGTTTTTGCGAAGGCCCAGGCGATCCCGAGCCCTCGAAATTATTATTCTTCGTCGTCAGATTTCGGGCGGTTTTCGACAATCTCGTCGATGTGACCCCAATCTTTTGCCTCTTGGGGCGACATGAAGTTGTCGCGCTCCAGCGCCTTCTCAACAGCCTTGAGTGTGTTGCCCGTGTGTTTGACATAAATCGCGTGCAGCGTGTCTTTGACCTTTTGGGTCTCTGCGGCATGGATCATGATGTCAGTCGCCTGCCCTTGAAAGCCGCCGGACGGCTGATGAACCATGATGCGTGAATGCGGCAATGAATAACGCATCCCCGGTTCCCCCGCCACAGAGAGGACAGACCCCATCGACGCGGCCTGACCTATCACCAAAGTCGACACCTTAGGTTTGATATATTGCATCGTGTCGTAAATCGACAGGCCAGACGTCACCACGCCGCCGGGCGAGTTGATATACATCGAAATTTCTTTTTTTGGGTTTTCCGCCTCGAGGTGCAATAGCTGCGCCACAATCAGGGTGGACATGCCGTCGTGGATCGGACCGTTTACAAAGATGATCCGCTCTTTCAACAGGCGCGAGAAGATATCATAGGCCCGTTCGCCGCGCGAGGTCTGCTCCACAACCATGGGAACAAGGGTGTTGGTAAATTGATCAATAGGGTCGTGCATTCTGCCTGCTTTCATATACTCGCGTGAAGGCCCGTTCTGGACCCCCCTAGCAAGAGAGTAGTGCCGCTCACGGGGGGCTGCAAGGGGGGGATGTTTGCTAAGGTCCGGGCCATGCCCTCAGGCTTGCCGGAAAAGGGTTAACAATTCCCTTCCGAAGCGGCAGCAGACTGAAAAACCCGAAAGGTTATGCATAAAAAACGGCGCCCCAATTCAGGAGCGCCGTTCCTATTTTGATGAAACCAAAGTTTAGCTCGGTGACATTCCACGCAACCGCTCAGACCGGCGACGCAACAATTCGACTGTGGTCAGCAAAGCAATTGACACCACAACCAGAATGGTCGCAACGGCGAGAATAGTAGGTGAGATCTGTTCACGCAGCCCAAGGAACATCTGCCAAGGCAGCGTTTTCTGGCCCGCAGAGCCGACAAACAGCACCACGACAACTTCGTCAAAGGATGTGATGAAGGCAAACAAAGCGCCCGAAATCACGCCCGGCAGGATCAGTGGCATTTGCACGCGGAAAAAGGTGGTCACAGGATCCGCACCCATATTGGCCGCCGCCCGCGTCAGCGAGCGATCAAAGCCCACCAGCGTTGCCGTCACCGTGATGATCACAAAGGGAATACCCAATGCAGCATGCGCCAGCACAACCCCCCAGTAGCTGCCTTGCAGGCCGATACGTGAAAAGAAGAAATACATGCCTGCCGCGGAAATGATCAGCGGAACAATCATCGGCGAGATCAAGATCGCCATAATCGCACGTCGTGCAGGCACGTGGTCCTGGCTAAGCCCAATCGCCGCCAAGGTGCCCAATGACACCGACAGGATCGTGGCCACCGGCGCAATGCGCACCGAATTCCACAAGGCAGCCTGCCAACCGGAATCTGTAAAGAAGTCCCGATAATGCTTTAACGAAAACCCTTCCGGATCAAGACGCAGCATTTCCGGCGTGAAGGTGAAGAAATCCTGAGCGTTAAAGCTCAGCGGGATCACCACCACAATCGGTGCAATCAGGAAAAAGAAGATCAGGCCGCAGATCACCCGGAACGTATAGTACCAGACGCGTTGACCAGTGGAGGCATAAGGAGGAAGTCCGCTCATAATCTTTATCCCAGCTTCACGTTGTCGATGCCCACGATCCGATCATATGCCCAGTAAAGGACCAGAACGACCGCGAGAAGAATGGCGCCAAGTGCCGCCGCGAGACCCCAGTTCAGCGAGGTCGAGATGTGGAAGGCAATCTGGTTCGAAATGAACGTGCCTTTTGTCCCGCCCACCAAAGCTGGTGTGATGTAGTAGCCAATCGCCAGAATGAACACGAGGATCGACCCCGCGCCGATGCCCGGAATGGTTTGCGGGAAATAGACCCGCCAGAAAGCGGTCCAATCGGTTGCTCCCAGTGATTTCGCCGCACGCAGGTAAGTGACAGGAATGGTCTGCATCACCGAATACATTGGCAGGATCATGAACGGCAACAGAATGTGGGTCATCGCCACAATGGTCCCGAATTGGTTGTTGATAATCACCAAACGCGCATCATCAGAAACGAGACCGATCCACACAAGGATATCGTTGATCACCCCCTGTTGTTGCAGCAAAATTTTCCAAGCCGAGGTTCGCACCAAGAGAGAGGTCCAGAACGGAAGAAGCACCAAGATCATCAAAAGATTCGCTTGTCGTGCCGGTAGGTTGGCCAGGATCCAAGCAACTGGATAAGCCAACAAGATACAGCTGATGGTGATCATCATCGACATCCAAAGTGTGCGCTTCAGAAGATTCATGTAAATCTGCTCTTCTTCCGGGCGCGACTCAGCACCATCCGGGCCCACCCGCATGTCGATCGCATTGAGGAAGTAGCCCGCAGTGATCGGAGAAGAATAGGTCTGGATCGTGCGCCACACATCTGGGTCACCCCAGCCATCGTTGATATCAATGAGCTCGTCTTTCCAGACAATCCCTGCTTCAAGGTCAAACTTCGTAGCCTTGCGGCCTGTTTTACGAAACAGCGACGAGATGCCCGGGTTTTCATAGTTCAGGCGCCCACCAACCTTGGTATGGATCTTGGCTGCTGCCGCTGATTTCAAATCAGTCGCCATAGCGGCAAAGACCGCTTCTTCAGGCAGCTCACCCGAATTGGCATCCCAGCTTTCCAGAGCCACGACCGTGTTCGGCAAAGTCTCGGACACAATGTCATTCTGCACCGAACGATACAGCATATCGCCCACAGGCAAGATAAAGCTGATCAGAATAAAAAGCAGCAGCGGTGCGATCAACATCAGGGCGCGCATCTTCTGACGCCTGAGTGCCCGCGCCAAACTGCGCTTAAGAGGGGTCCCATCTGCGGCCAGAACCGGGCCGGTATCCGTCATATCGCTCATATCATCCCTGTCGGCTTGCGCCTTTTTTGTTTTGTTTGCAGCTGTCTAAAGTGACTAACGAATGTGTTGAAAAAAAAGCCGGTAATAAAATATTGGGGTGGAAGGGGCCCCAAAAGGCCCCCTCCGATGTGGCAATTATTTAGCCAGCCATGCTTCGAACTTCGCGTTCAGATCGTCACGGTTGTCAGCCCACCATTCGTAGTCATAGACGTGAATGTTGCCCGAGTTGTCGGGGTCGGTCGGCATATGTGGCGCCATGTCGATACCAAGCTCAGCATGCTTACCAACCAGTGGTGCGGAGGACGCACGTGCTGGGCCGTAAGAAATGTAAGCCGCTTGATCAGCCAGACGCTGGGTGTCGGTTGCGAACTTCAAGAAGTCCAGCGC